>Ga0065721_10000837_pt1 | contig 95978 bp, 78 predicted proteins | sample Mesricmetagenome_FD_59108 | JGI IMG/M metagenome (GOLD analysis project Ga0065721, IMG submission 59108) | Mesophilic microbial community from rice straw/compost enrichment Sample: eDNA_1 v2 (version 2) | ecosystem: Engineered > Solid waste > Grass > Composting > Bioreactor | place: USA: Davis... | reverse complement strand
TCGCCACCGTCTTGTAATCGACGGTGGTGAGGTCGGATTCGACGAGATCGATGACGCCGAGGAGCGGCAGCGCGAGAGAAGGGAGTTCTGCCCGCAGGCTTAGCTCCACCGCCATCGGCTTTTTCTCCGGAGCGAGTTGGCGCGACGTGAGGAAGGCTTTGAGGAGCGTTTCCCCTTTCGCACGCAGCTCGACCGCGTCATTGGCGGACTCGTAGTCCACGGCCTGTTTATCCTCCGGATCGTCGAAGGCTTTTTGGTATGCAGCGACGACGGCCGTTTCCGACGCGTCCCCGCCGCGCCAGCGGGCCTTGTTGTAGTGCTGGAGCCCCGCGTGCACCGCCTTGCCAAAGTGGAAGCTCGGGCTGGTGGGCTTGGGCAACGCCAGGACCTTCTCGAAGTAGAACTTCAGCCGGCAGCCGAGGAACAACTTCAGACGCGAGACGCTAACGTATTCCAACGGATCGCCGCCCTGGATGTTCTCCTCGGGCGGCAGGTGACCGTTGGAACCCGGCAGCGCGGGCGCGGGGTTGGGCGGAGGCGTGGCGATCACGAGCGGCCCCTCCCGTAGGCGGGCCGGGCGTAGTCGCGGCGCGCGCCCGCACCCTGGTTGCGGTGGCGGCCGTTGCCGTTGCCGGCATGGCCGTGGGTTTCGAGCAACTCGTCGATGAGCCCGGAGGCTTGCAGCTTGTTGAGCTGTTTCACCCCGACGCCGAAACGCTGGCGGGCCAGCGCATCGACCTCGCCCTTGTCGAGCGAGTGCTCGGCAACGATCTTGAGGATCAAGTCCCGCTGTTTGTCCGAGCAGCGCCAGTCGTCCTCGGTGGGAGCGGAGGCGGCGGCCGGCGCTGACGGAGCGGCGCCGGTCGTGGCGGGCCTCGCGGCCGGCATGGTTTCGCCGGGAATGAATCCCGGGTTCACGATCTGCGAGTCCACGGCCTGCTGGAGGCGGGCGTAGAGGTCGGCGCTGGCTTGGGCGAGCTGGCCGATTTCCGTCAGCTCCGCGCTGACCTCGACGCTGTATTGGTGCGACGAATACTGGGGCAGCCCCAGCTTCTTGACGTAGGTGGCCTTGATGAAGACGGCCATGAGGTGTCCTTTCCTTGCCGACCGCTTGAAAAGCAGAAGCCCCGGCTGCGGTCGGCAGGCCGGGGCCAAGGAAAGAGACGAAGGTCTCTCTCAAGGATATATGACACAAATCGGCGAGATATTGCTAAATGCTAGGATCTAGAACTCCGAACCCCGCAATCTCGACAAACTGCCCCGCGGCCTCAATCGGCGCATAACCATCGATCGGATGGATCGGCTGTCGAATAGCTGCGTCCCAAAGAAAATCGCACACTAACCTACCTGCATCTGTGACTGGTTGCCACTCCCCTTGGTGACAGCTCAGGACCGCACTCCAGGTTTCGCAGGAAGGTTCGACCGCTACTCGCCCTGAAATCAGATTCTTGATGTAGAGCAAACGCCCAACGACCTTTCGGAACACTTCTACTTTGGTCGGCCCTGTCGTCGCCAGATCATACCTGCGGACAAGTCTGCTAGAGATGCTACCCCTCCCAACCCAAATGCATCTTGGGCGCCTATCCCAACCATTGACCATCATCCGTCGCGGACGAACCCGCTCTTTGGGACGCCCCCCACTGCTTGCTCGCGATCGATTCTTTGAGAAAATCAGGAATTCCACCCCAGTCGCTCCGACGAGATAAGGGAGCACCTCGCCCACCAATCTGGACGCATCAAGAGATTCGAAACGACGAGACCTAACGTGGCTCTTTCTGCGTTGGCGCTTCCCCAGTTCTTCCCATGTGAGTCTTTGGCAGCGAGCTAAGTCGACGATATCTGCGAGAACGTCCTTTTCTCGCCGATCGAGAGAATGGTTTTTTTCTAGCTGCGCCGCGCAGGCGCCGACGAGTTGGCTTATTTGATGGCCGGAAAGGAACGTGCCTCCTTCGCAGAAGGTGTTGAAATTATGGAGGACGTAACACGCCTTTGCGCACACCTGCTGCTCGGTCAGCTCGACGCCCGGCCTCTGCTTCTCCTTTTGTGCCGACTCAAGCCTAGGCCGCCTAACCGCCCCCCCACCCAGCTGCTCCTGATGAGTCGGCGCCCGCAGAATTTCTCGAAGAAGCCAAATAAATCGCTGATTCTCGAATCTTGCCAAATCAGTTGGTGCGGACCCCTTGGGACCTGTCTTGGCACGGCGCTTTGTCGGGAACCTCTTCGCGATGATTTCTTTTAGCTTTAGCTTCTCGCCTCGCGACGCGCCCTTCAAGGCACCATCTCTAATCGCGTTCCATTCCTCCCGGTTGAAGAGGGTCTCAGAGGGAATGATTATGACCTCGTCGCTCTGAGAGCTAGGCAGGGGGCTCGTGGGTAATCGGGGCATAGGCGAAACCGTGCCAAAACAGTGCCAAAAAAAGCGCCAATAACAGGGAAAATCTGCCTTTTTTTGCCTCCCACCCCTACTTCAACTCCGGAGCCAAGAACTAGTCGTAAGTCATTGCCTATTATGGTGCCCGGGGTGGGGGTCGAACCCACACGCCTTTAGAGGGCGGCGGATTTTGAGTCCGCTGCGTCTGCCGATTCCGCCACCCGGGCATGGATTGCGAAGGCCCGCCTAGGCAAACCAGCCGCTTTCGCATGTAAACTCCAAAGCCTTCGCCGACCGCGTCGAACCGCGTTTTTCGCTGTCGTCTCGGAGGTTCCGAACCGGCGCGCCCGCGGGAAATTTTATTCCGACAAATTTTGAATGTTTCCCGACCTGCCCGGTCTATCTCTGCGTCACCAGTTGTTTGCTTGGTTGCTTGGTTTGCCGGTAGAGGCGGCCGTCCGGGGTGGTTCCCGGGCGGCCGCCTCTCCTCTTTTGGGGGTTGGCGGCACGCCGCGGGCGGCTTTCCGTCGCTGCCGAAGCCGCCATGCCCGATTTTCGCGTTTTTCTCGCCGAGCCCCCCGCCCCCGACGCCGCCGAGCTCGTGCTGTCGCCTCCCGAGACCCATCATCTGGTCAACGTAAACCGCGCCAGGAACGGAGATCCCGTGGTGGCGTTCGACGGCCGCGGCACCGAGTGGAACTGCCGCCTCGACCGAATGGAGGGCAAAAAGACCGCCGTCTTGCGCGTTCTCTCCGCCTCCAGCCGCCCTCCCCTGCCCTGCGCGCTCATCCTCGGCCAAGGCCTGCCAAAAGGCGGCGTGATGGAAGACATCGTCCGCCAAGCCACCGAGCTCGGCGCCGCGCGCATCGTTCCGCTCGGCACCCTCCGCAGCGAGGTGCACCTCGACGGCGACCGTGCGGGCAAAAAACTCGAAAAATGGCGCACCACCGCCGTCGAAGCCGCGAAACAATGCGGCAATCCCTTCCTGCCCGAGATCGAGCCGCCCGGCCCCCTCGCCGAATTCCTTGCCTCGCCCGCCGTGCGCGACGCGGAACTGCGCCTCGTCGCCAGCCTCCACCCGGGGGCCCGCCCGCTGCGGGCCGCGCTCTCGGATTTCCGCGCCGCCCACGATGGCCGTCCACCGCGCTCCGTCGCCTGGCTCATCGGCCCGGAGGGCGATCTCACCGCCGAGGAGGTCGCCGCGGCCCTCGCCGCCGGCTGGACCCCGGTCACGCTCGGCCCGCTCGTGCTGCGCTGCAACACCGCCGCGGTCTACGCCCTCGCCGCCCTGCGCTGCGAAACGGAATCCGGGGCCTGAAACAAAATCGCGCCGAAACGGAAACGGCGCGGCGAGCATCCGACGAGGCGCCCGAGGGGCGGGCGAACAGGGCGAGTCACCCGTCCGCCGGAGATTTCCCCGCGAGGAAATTCAAGATGTCGTCGGCCTGCTGCTTCGTGGAGCCCTTGTGGTCCGCGTAGACCACCTTGCCGTCATGCACGAGATAGGCCTGGCGGCTGGAAAAACCGAAGGCCTTTCCCACGCCGAAGGCCTTGAGCACGGCGCCCTCGGTGTCCGCCAGCAGCGTAAAGGGCAGACGATACTTCGCCTTGAAGTTCGCCTGCGCCTGCACCGGGTCGGTGCTCACCCCCACCACCGCGACGCCCAGCTCGGTGAGCTTCTGGTATCCGTCGCGCAACGAGCAGCCCTGCGCGGTGCAACCGGGCGTGTCCGCCTTCGGGTAAAAATACACGAGCGTGTATTTGTTTTTAGAATACACCTCGGCGAGATCGACCCTGTCCCCGGTGTCGGAGAGGGCCGAGGCGACCGGGGCGGGGTCGCCCACGTTGACGGGATTGGCGGAGGAGAAGGAGAACATGGCGAGGAAGAGGCTGGCGATGACGGCGAATTTCATGGTGTTTTCCGGCGGGACACGGAACCAACGCCGACCCGCCCCGCACGCAACCCGCCGCGGCACAAATCGCAAGCAACCCCTCTCCCATGCGCCTCATACGTCATCTCACCGCCTCCGGCCCCGCCTACGCCGCCCTCCAGCCCGACGGCTCCGCCCTCGCGCTCGCCGCCGATCCTTTTTCCGGCGCCCCGGCGATCGCGACGACCGGCGCCCCCTTCACGCCCGGCAAGCTTCTCGCCCCCGTCGCCTCGCCCAACATCCTCTGCGTCGGGCTCAACTACCGCAGCCACGCCCAGGAGGTAGGCCGGCCCCTGCCGCAGTTTCCGATGATCTTCGTGAAAACCACGAACAGCCTTCAAAACCCCGGCGACCCCATCCTGCTCCCGCGCTCGCAAAACGCCTCCGCCGAGGTCGATTACGAGGGCGAACTCGCCGTCGTCATCGGCCGGACCGCGAAAAACGTCCCCCGCGAACGCGCCCTTGAGCACGTCCTCGGCTACACCATCGCGAACGACGTCTCCGCGCGCGACTGGCAGTTCCAGTGGGGCGGCGGCCAGTTCTGCCAGGGCAAGGGCTTCGACACCTTTTGCCCGCTCGGTCCCGTGCTCGTCACCGCCGACGAAATTCCCGATCCCGGCCGGCTCGCCCTGCGCACGCGCGTGAACGGCGAGCTCCGCCAGGACTCCACCACCGCCGATCTCATCTTCGACGTGCCCTCCCTCATCGCGTTCCTCAGCGCGAGCAAGACGCTCCTCCCCGGCACCGTCATCCTCACCGGCACGCCCTCCGGGGTCGGCACCGCCTTCGACCCGCCGCGCTATCTCCGCCCCGGCGACGCCGTCGAAATCGAGATCGAGGGCATCGGCACCCTCTCGAACCCCGTCGCGGAAGAGCGTCCCTGATCGCCCGACCGTCTCGGCCCGGCATCCGCGCGCGCGTCGGCATACGTCGCGGCTAACGCAAAGGCGTCGCCCCAACGTCGTGGCGAACGTCGGCGAAATACGCACACGCGCGATCCGGGTTTGACCCGTCCGCGTCCGCGTTGGGATCGTCCCCGGTTCCGTCGCCGCGAGCGCATCCCCGCGCTCCGCGCGACGTGAACCCGTAACCATTCCCGACATCGTCATTCCATGAGCGTTCTCGTAGGCAAACTCGCCCCCGACTTCACGGCCGACGCCGTGCATCTCGGTCAATTCACCCAGGTCAGCCTGTCCAGCTATCGCGGCTCCAAATACGTCGTGTTGTTCTTCTATCCGCTGGATTTCACCTTCGTGTGCCCCACGGAGCTGCACGCGTTCCAGGAGCGCCTCGAGGAATTCCACGCGCGCGACGTCGAGGTGATCGGCGTGAGCATCGACAGCAAGTTCTCGCACTTCGCCTGGCTCACCACGCCCAAGAACCAGGGCGGCATCCAAGGCGTGCAATACCCGCTCGTCTCGGACCTCAAGCGCACCATCGCGCAGGACTACGACGTCCTCTCCGACGAAGGCGTGGCCTTCCGCGGGCTCTTCCTCATCGACAAGGCCGGCGTGGTCCGCCACCAGGTCGTCAACGACCTCCCGCTCGGTCGCAGCGTCGACGAGGCCCTGCGCATGGTGGATTCGCTGCAGCACTTCGAACAACACGGCGAAGTCTGCCCCGCCAACTGGGCCAAGGGCAAAAAAGCCATGCACGCCACCCAGGAAGGCGTCTCCGGCTACCTCGCCTCGAACTGATCCCCTCCTTCCGCGGCGGACCGGGCCGGCCCGAGTCCCGGTTCGCCGCGCTTCCAGCTCGCCCGATCCCTTGTGATCCGCACAAGCACGGGCATGACCTTCGCCGACTGGCAGTCCCTTTCCCCCGAAGCCGCCGCGCGGCTTGTCCACGAGCGCGTCGCCTCGCTTCCTCCCGCGCAACAACGCGCCGCCCTCGCCTGGCTCGCGTCCGAACCGCGGCTGGCGGAGGAACTCGCCCTGTCCCGAGGCGGCCCGGCCCCGCTCGCCGGATTGCCGTTTGCCGCGAAGGATCTCTTCGACGCCGCCGGGCTGCCCACTTTCGCCGGTTCCACCTTTCTCCCCGAAGTCCGCGAAGGCCACGTCGCCTCGCCCGATTTCCCCGTGCCCGTCTCCCCGGCCGACGGCGCCTTCATCCGCGACGTTCGCGCCGCCGGCGCCGCCCTCGCCGCCAAGGCCCACATGCACGAGTTCGCCTACGGCATCACCGGCGAGAACCCGCACTACGGCGATTGCGAGGTGCCCGGTCATCCCGGCCGCAGCACCGGCGGCTCCTCCAGCGGCTCCGCCCTTCTCGTGAAAGCCGGCGTCGTCCCCTTCGCGCTCGGCACCGACACCGGGGGAAGCGTCCGGGTGCCCGCCGCCTTCTGCGGCCTTTACGGCTTTCGCCTCACGCCGCGGCACCCGTGGATCGCCGACGGCTATCCGCTCGCCGAATCGCTCGACACGCCGGGTTTCTTCACCGGCAACGCCGGCGATCTTCGCGTGCTCCTTGACGCGCTGGTGCCGGAGCAAGCCGCATCCCCGCGCGCCACGCCGCGCGGCGCCTATCTCACGCTTCCCGGCCTCGACCCCGCGGTCGAAAAGGCCTTCCTCGCCGCCGCCTCCCGCCTCGCCGGACGGCTGCCGGAGCCGATCGCCGCCGAACTGCGCGCGCTTTTCGCCCCGGCGGCAGAGCTCTACGCGATCCTCGGCGGCGTCGAGACCTGGCGCATCCACGCGCCCTTCTACGAGCGCCATCGCGACCGCTACGACCCCAACGTCCGCATGCGCATCGATCGCGCGCGCACCCTGACCGCGGCCGACGCCGCGCGCGCGCAGGCCAACCGCGACGCCATCACCGCCGCATGGACGTCGTTGTTTCGTGAATACGACTACATCGTGCTCCCCGGCTCCCCCTGCCCGGCCATCACGAAAGCCGAGTGCACGGTCGAGATGCGCTCGCGCATCCTGAGCCTCACCGTGCCCGCGAGCATGGGAGGCCTGCCCGCGCTCGCCCTGCCCGTCCCGCTCCCCGACGCCGGCGGACTCACCACCGCGTTGCAGGTGGTGGTGCCGACGATTCACAGCCCCGCCATCCGCCACGCGCTTTCGCTGCACGGCTGACCGGCGCCGGCGAGGCGGGGCGGGCCGTCGCCGACCGGTCGCCGGGAGCGGACACGAAAAAACGATACCGGGCCGGAGCCCGGTATCGTTCGAAAGGCCGTTCGCCCCGGATCCGCGTCAGGCCGCGGCGGCGCCGACGGGGATCTTGGTCGGGTCGAACTTGTAGACCGTCTTCGGGAAGTCGGGGGTCGGCGGATGCGGCACGACCTTCCAGAACTTGCCGAGCTCGGCGTCCCAGTTCTCCACCAGCTTTTGCGCATGGGGGCTGCCCGTCAGGCGGAAGTGCAGCGCGATGAGGTTGCGGAGGCTGTCCGCCTCGTCGCCCGCGGGAACACGCTCGAGACCGATCATGGCCGGATTGATCTTCTTCTCGAAGTCGCCCTGCTCGTCGTAGACGAAGGCGATGCCGCCGGACATGCCGGCGCCGAAGTTCACGCCGGTCTCGCCGAGGATCACGGCCAGGCCGCCGGTCATGTATTCGCAGCCGTGGTCGCCCACGCCCTCGACGACGGCGGTGGCGCCGGAGTTGCGGACGGCGAAGCGCTCGCCGGCGCGGCCCGCGGCGAAGAGGAAGCCGCCGGTGGCGCCGTAGAGGCAGGTGTTGCCGATGATGGACTGGTCCTTCCAGACGAAGGTCTCGGACTTCTTCGGGCGGATGATGATTTCGCCGCCGTTGATGCCCTTGCCGACGTAGTCGTTGGCCTCGCCGTTGAGCGTGAGGCGGACGCCGTTCACGAGGAAGGCGCCGAAGCTCTGGCCGGCGGAACCGGTGAAGGTGAGATCGATCGTCCTGGAGGGCAGGCCTTCGTCGCCGTTGTAGAGGGCGATCTGGCCGGAGAGCATCGTGCCGACGTCGCGATTGACGTTGGTGATCTTGTAGGAGCGGACGAGGCTCTTGGACATCTTGAGGAGAACGTCGCGCGCCTCCTGCACGATGGCCTCGTCGAGCGAACCCTCGTTGCCGAAGCGCTCGTTGCGTTCGCGGGTGTGGTAACGCTCGAGCTCGCCGGACGGATCGGGGTTGTGGAGCAGACCGCCGAGGTTGAGGAGCTTGGTCTTCGGATTGGCGGGATCGTCGATCTGCTCGAGGAGATCCACGCGGCCGATGATGTCGTTGAGCGTGCGCGCGCCGAGCTTGGCGAGGTAGTGGCGGACGTCCTCGGCGACGGCGTTGAAGAAGTTGATGATGTTCTCGGGCTTGCCGCGGAACTTGGCGCGGAGGTCCTCGCGCTGGGTGGCGACGCCGACCGGACAGGTGTTCAGATGGCAGACGCGGAACATGGCACAGCCGGCCGCGATGAGCGCGGCGGTGCCGAAGTTGAACTCCTCGGCGCCGAGCAGCGCGGCGATGACGATGTCGCGGCCGGTCTTCATGCCGCCGTCGGTGCGGAGGACGACGCGGCCGCGGAGGCCGTTCATCATGAGCACCTGGTGGGCCTCGGCGACGCCGATCTCCCAGGCGGAGCCGGCGTTCTTGATCGAGGCGATGGGCGAGGCGCCGGTGCCGCCGTCATGACCGGAGACGAGGACGACGTCGGCGTAGGCCTTGGCCACGCCGGCGGCGACGGTGCCGACGCCGGAGGACGAGACGAGCTTCACGCAGACCTTGGCGCGCGGGTTCACCTCCTTGAGGTCGAAGATGAGCTGCGCGAGGTCCTCGATGGAGTAGATGTCGTGATGCGGCGGGGGCGAGATGAGGGTCACGCCGGGCACGGAGTAGCGGAGTCGCGCGATGAGGGGCGTGACCTTGCCGCCGGGCAACTGGCCGCCTTCGCCGGGCTTGGCGCCCTGGGCCATCTTGATCTCGATCTCCTTGGCGGAGGAGAGATACGCGGCGGTGACGCCGAAACGTCCGGACGCGACCTGCTTGATGGCGGAGTTGGCGTTGTCGCCGTTCTCACGGACGTTGAAGCGGTCGGGATCTTCGCCGCCTTCGCCGGAGTTGGACTTGCCGCCGATGCGGTTCATCGCGATCGCGAGGGCCTCGTGGACCTCGGGCGAAAGCGCGCCCATCGACATGCCGGCGGTGGTGAAGCGCTTGCGGATCTCCTCGATGCTTTCGACCTCGTCGATCGAGACGGGCTTGGCGGCGTCGAAACGGATCTTGAGCAGGTCCTTCAGTGCGACGGGCTGGTGTTCGTCGCTCTGCGTCTTCCAGTCCTGGTAGCCGCCGAAGTCGCCCGACTTGATGAACTTGTTCATCGAGGCGACGACCTTCGGGTTCCAGGCGTGGAACTCGCCCTCGCCGCGCTTGTTGACGCGGTAGTAGCCCTCGGGTTGGAGCGCGAGCGGGGTGGCGGGCGGCGCGGGCGGGAAGGCGCGGGCGTGACGCGCGAGGGCCTCCTCGGCGATCTGTTCGTAGCCGATGCCGCCGATGGGCGAGGCGGTGCCGGTGAAGCACTCGTCGATCACCTTGTTGGAGACGCCGAGCGCCTCGAAGATCTGGGCGCCGCGATAGGAGGCGAGGGTGCTGATGCCCATCTTCGCCATGATCTTGTAGAGACCGGCGTCGATGGCATCGCGGTAGTTGGAGAGGGCCTTCGCGGGCTCGACGGGCTTGGAGGTCTTTCCGTTCGCGGCGAGCTGGGCGATGGTGGCCAGGGCGAGCGTCGGATAGACGGCGTTGGCGCCGAAGCCGAGCAAGCAAGCGATCTGGTGGACTTCGCGGGCTTCGCCGGTCTGGGCGACGATGTCGGCCTGAAGACGGAGACCGGCGCGCACGAGCTGCTGGTGCACGGCGCCGATGGCGAGAAGCATCGGGATGCCGACTTGCTGCGCGCTGACGTCGCAGTCCGAAACGATGAGAATCTTCGCACCATCGCGAACGGCCTTCTCCGCGGCGGCGGCGAGTTCCTTCACGGCGGGCTCAAGCGCCTTGGCTCCGGCGGTGGCGGAGAAATGGGCGTGGAGCGTGACCACGCGATCCTTCAGCGCGGGAACCTTCGAGAGCGCGGCGAACTCATGGTGCAGGAGGATGGGCGACTCGAGTTCGACGAGGCCGGTGCTCTGCGGGAACTCTTCGAAGAGGCCGAGCCGGCCGCCGAGGAGCATGTGGAGGGACATGACCGCCTTCTCGCGCACGGAGTCGATGGGCGGGTTGGTGACCTGCGCGAAGAGCTGCTTGAAATAGGTGTAGAGCAGGCGCGGGCGGCGGGAGAGGACGGCGAGGGGCGTGTCGTCGCCCATCGACCCGGTGGGTTCGACTCCTTCGGCGAGGGGCGTGAGCACCATCTCGAGCTCGTCGGTCTCGTAGCCGAAGGCGAGCTGCCCGGGGAGAATCGTCTCGGGGGCGTCGACGGCGGGGGCCGGCGCCTCTCCGGCGAGGTCCTTGATGCGGACCAGGTGCTCGTCGCACCACTGGCGGTAATGCGGATCGGCGGTGAGGGCGTCCTTCACCTCGGCGTCGCGGAGGAACTTGTGCTGCGTGAGGTCGACCGCGATCATGCGACCGGGGCCGAGGCGACCGGCTTCGATGACCTTGCCGGGGAAGTCGTGCACGAGACCGGCTTCGGAGGCGAGGATGACGTAGCCGTCGTCGAAGATCTTGTAGCGGGCGGGGCGCAGGCCGTTGCGGTCGAGCGAGGCGCCGATGACCTTGCCGTCGGTGAAGATGACGGCGGCGGGGCCGTCCCACGGCTCGATGACGGCGGAGTGATAGCGATAGAAGGCGCGGGCCTCGGGACTGAGGGTCTTGTCCTTCTCCCAGGCCGGCGGCATCATCATCATGCAGGCGTGCAGGGGGCTGCGGCCGCCGAGGGTGAGCACCTGGAGGGTGTTGTCGAAGGTGGCGGAGTCCGACATGCCCGGCTGGATGATGGGCTTGAGGTCCTCGAAGCGCTCGCCCCACACGCCGGTGGCGGTGGAGTTTTCACGGGCGCGCATGAGGTTCCGGTTGCCGCGGATCGTGTTGATCTCGCCGTTGTGCGCCATCATCCGGAACGGATGGGCGAGATGCCAGGTCGGGAAGGTGTTGGTCGAGTAGCGTTGGTGGAAGATCGCGAAGGCGGTGGTGAACTTCGGCGACTTCAGGTCGACGTAGAACTTGCGGATCTGCGAGGGGGTGAGGAGGCCCTTGTAGACGATGGTGCGCGACGAGAACGAACAGATGTAGAGACCCTGGAACTTGGTGTCGTAGGTCTTGTTCTCGATGGTGTTCTGGGCGAGGAAGAGCTTCCGCTCGAACTCCTCGTCGGAGATGTCGTCCTTGCGGGCGACGAGCGCCTGGACGATGAGCGGCTGGGTCTCGATCGCCTTGCGCCCGAGGCAGGAGGAATCGACCGGGACCTCGCGCCAGGCGAGGAAGGCGAGGCCCTCGGCGCGAACGGAATCCTCGATCATCTTCTTCGCGTGGGCGGCGGCGTAGTCGTCGCTGCGCGGAAGGAAAAACATGCCGACGCCGAGGTCGGAATCGCGGAAGAGGGGCTTGTTGATCGAGGCGAGGTAGTCCTTGAAGAACTCGACCGGGATCTGGGTGAGCACGCCGGCGCCGTCGCCGGTGACCGCGTCGGCGTCGATCGCGCCGCGGTGGGCCAGGGCCTTGAGCGCGGTGAGCGCGCGATTCAGCACATCGTAAGACCGCTCGCCGGTCAGCTTGGCGATGAAACCGACGCCACAGGCGTCGTGTTCTTGCTCGGGCGAATAGAGAGGGGAGGGAATGATGGCGGGCTTGGACGTGGCGGGCATGTGTGAAAATCGGGAGTTGGTCGCGGGAAACGGCGAACCGGGAGATGGAATCAGGGGCTCAAGGTGGGTTTGTCGGGTTTGTCGGAGCCCAAAAAAGGCCGGCCGCGCGAGTGGTCGCGAGAGCCGGCCCAACTTCGGGCGGGAGGAGAACTCGCGGTGGATTAGAAGAATCGAATGGTTTGGGTGGCCATCTTCGCGTGCTCCTCCGCGGAACAACCGGAATTGGTCGGCGCGTCGGCGGGTTTATCCACAGGTTTTATCAAATCGTTGGCCAAAAGGTAGTTTTCGACCTCTTCGCCGGAGACGTCGGCCAGCATCACGCCGTCGATCTCGACGCAGGGGGAAAGGGGCTGGCCGGACTTGGCGACCATCTCGGCGTAATTGTCGCGGTTGTTGATGATATCGATGTCCTCAAACTCCAAGCCGTGCTTGCGCATGATGGCACGCACGCCGTTGGACCAACCGCACGAAGGTTTGAGATAGGCTTTGATTTTCATGGCAGACACCGAAGTCAGGACGCGAAGCGTCGCAAGGTATGGAACCGGGAAGCACGCATGAAAGGAAAATTTCATGCATCGGGAGCAAAAAACGGGCCTCGCGACGGGCGGATACGTCGAACCTCCTGCCCCCGAGACATTTTTTCGAGGTGCGAGCCGGCCGTTTTTTCGCCCGACTGCCGCTTCCATGTTGTCCTCCGCCCAGATCGCCGCCGCCCTGCCCGCCCAAGCCCGCACGTCCATCGACGGCCTGCCCTTTCCCAAGATCGCCTCCGGCAAGGTCCGCGAGATCTTCGATCTCGGCGACGCCCTCCTGCTCGTCGCCACCGACCGCCTCTCGGCCTTCGACGTCATCCTGCCCGACGGCATCCCGGGCAAAGGAATCCTGCTCACGCAAATGAGCCATTGGTGGTTCGCGCGCACCGCCCACCTCATCGAAAACCACCTTCTTCCCGACCAGGAGGGCGAGTTCGCCCGCCGCGGCATCACCGACCGCGACCTCCAATTGCGCAGCATGATCGTCCGCAAGCTCAAGCCCCTCGCCATCGAGTGCGTCGTGCGCGGCTACCTCGTCGGCAGCGGCTGGTCCTCCTACCGGAAGACCGGCGTCGTCTGCGGCCATCGCCTGCCCGCCGGTCTCCGCCAGGCCGACCGTCTGCCCGCCCCGCTTTTCACGCCGACCACCAAGGCTCCCAAGGGCCAGCACGACGAGCCGATCGACGACGCGCAGGGAGCGGCCATCGTCGGCGACGCGCTCTACGAGCAGGTCAAGAACGTCAGCCTCGCGCTGTATTCGCTCGGTCACGACACCGCCGCCAGGGCCGGCATGATCCTCGCCGACACGAAGTTCGAGTTCGGCACCGACGCCTCCGGCAAGCTCGTCCTCATCGACGAGGTCCTCACGCCCGACTCCTCGCGCTACTGGCCCGCCGCCGACTACCGCGTCGACTGCTCGCCGCCGAGCTACGACAAGCAGTTCGTCCGCGACCACCTGCTCGCCATCAACTGGGACCAGAAGCCGCCCGCGCCCGCCCTCCCCGCCGACGTCATCGAACGCACGCGCGACAAATACCTGCAGGCGCTCCGAAACTTGCTCGGTTGAGCGGCGGCGCGCCCGAGGGCGGCCGCTACTTCACCGGCACCACGACGGGCAAGGCGTCCGGCGCCGAGGCGGGCGAGGCGGCGGGATCCGGCGCTTCCTCGGCGGGCTCCTCCGCCCGCGCGTCGCGGGACCAGCGCCGCACGTCGAAGAAGCTCACGTAAAGCATCATCGTGAGCAGGGCCGCCACGAAGACGGTCTGCGCGGTATGGATGAACCCGTGCGGCAGCGCCTTGCCCCGGAGTTTTCCGATCGTGGCGAAAAGCATGTGGCCGCCGTCGAGCACGGGCAGGGGCAGCAGATTGAAGATCGCAAGGTTCACGTTCACGATGATCGTGAACCAGAGCACGTAGCGGATATCGATCTGGGCCGTCATGTGGAAGACGCGCGCGATGCCGATGGGGCCGCTGAGCTTCGAGATGCCGACGTCGCTGCCGCGGTGGAGCAAACTCCAGAGCGTGCGGAAGGTCATGCGGACGTTGTCCGTGATCTGCTTCCAGGGCGTGGGATGGATGAGGATGAGGTCGGACTCGAATGCGACGCCGAGATCGGCCGGCTCCTGGACGTCCGCGCGAGGCGGCACGACGAGCGTCACCGTCTCGCCCGCGCGTTCGACCACGAGCCGGCCCGGCTTGGCCGGATCGGCGCGCAGGCCGGCGACGTAGTCGCGACCGCCGCCAAGGGGAACATCGTCGAGCGCGATCATGACATCGCCGACCTGGAGCCCCGCGCGCTCCGCGAGCGAGCCGGCCCGGACCTCGCCGACCTTGAGCCGCTCGAAAGGCGAGACGCCAAGCATGCGCATGCGCTCGTCGCCGGCGAGCACCGGCTCCGCGGTCAGGGTCAGGGTCTCCTCGCCGCGTCGCACGGTGAGCACGGCCCGCGGACGCCCGTCCTCGGTGCGCCCGGCGCCGGTGAAAAGCATCTGCCGCATCTCGTCCCAGGTGCCCACGGCGTTGCCGTCGATCGCGAGGATAGTGTCGCCCGTGCGCAGCCCGGCCTTGGCGGCGGGGCTGGGGACCTTCGTCTTGTCGGGCAGCTCGATCTCGGGGAGCACGTGGCCGATTTTCGCGCGCTGCATGTCGGCGCTCGTGGGCAGGCCGACCTTCCAGAGGATCGTGGCGAGCGCGAAGGCGAAGAGCACGTTCATGAACGCGCCCGCGCCGAACACGAGCATGCGCGTGGTGTAGCTGGGGGAAGGCAGCGACTCGACGTCGCCCGTCGGCTCGCCCTCGAGGCCGCGCATGTCGGCGAGCTGCGGCAGCGCCACGTAGCCGCCGAGCGGCAGCCAGGAGAGGCGATACTCGACGCCGTCCTTGCCGGTCCATTTGAAGATGGCCGGGCCGAAGCCGATCGAGAAGCGGTCGACCTTCACGCCGCGTTTTTTCGCGACCCAGAAGTGGCCGAGTTCGTGCACGAAGATCGAGCCGCCGAAAAAGACGGCGATCATGAGGATGGACCAGGCGCTGGAGGTGAGGATCTGGAAGATGTCCATTTAGAGAAAAGACGGGGAATCCGGGGCTTGGACCACGGATAGCACGGAAGGACGCGGATTGCCGGAGAATTTTTCCTTACCCGCGAGGCTCCGTGGCATCCGCGATCATGTAATCTGTTTTCGCGCAAACGTCCGCGCCTCGGCGTCGACGGCGAGGACGGCGGGCAAATCCCCCGCGGGCGCGGAGGCGAGCGCGGCGAGCGTGGTTTCGGCGACGCGCGGGATGCCGAGAAACGGCAACCGCCCGTCGAGAAACGCCGCGACCGCGACCTCGTTGGCGGCGTTGTAGACCGCGGGCGCAGCGCCCCCCCGCTCCATCGCCTCACGGGCGAGGCGCAGCATCGGGAATCGCGTCTCGTCGGCGGGGCGAAACTCGAGGCTGAAAAGACGGTCCAGCGGCAAGGAGGCGTCGGTGCCCCTCGGGCCGCGCGACGGATGCAGGAGCGCGTGCTGGATGGGGAACGTCATCGAGGGCGGGCAGAGCTGGGCGAGCATCGCGCCGTCGCAAAACTCGACGAGACAATGCACGATGCTCTGCGGATGGACGACCGCGGCGCACTGGGACGGACGCAGGTCGAAAAGCACCGAAGCCTCGATGAGCTCGAGGCCCTTGTTCGCGAGCGTGGCGCTGTCGACGGTGATCTTCGGCCCCATCGACCAGTTCGGGTGCTTGAGCGCGTCGGCGACCGCGACCTCCGAGAGGCGTTCGACGGGCCAGTCGCGGAAGGCGCCGCCGGAAGCGGTGAGGATGACGCGACGGACCTCGTCATGACGGTGCCCCTGGAGGCACTGGAAAACGGCGTTGTGTTCGGAATCGACCGGCAGGAGTCGCGCGCCGGAACGTTTCGCGGCGGCCAGGACGTGCGCGCCGGCGAGCACGAGAATCTCCTTCGAGGCGAGCGCGAGGTCCTTGCCCGCGGCGAGCGCGGCGAGCGCGGGTCGCAGCCCGGCCGTGCCGACGACCGCGACGAGCACGACGTCCGCCTCGGGCAACGTGGCGAGCGTCTCCAGTCCCTCGACGCCGGGCGCATGAAGCGTCGCGCCGGACGGCAGGGCGGACCTCGCCGAGGCGGCGGCGCGCTCGTCGAAGAGCGAGAGCTGGCGCACGCCGAATTCGCGCGCGATCGCGAGGAGTTTTTCCGCGCTGCCGTGCGCGGCGACCCCTACCAGTTCAAGCGAGGCAGAATGGGCGCGCAGAACGCGCAGGGTGTTTTCCCCGATGCTGCCGGTCGCGCCGAGGAGAACCACGCGCTTGCGGCGCGCGGCGGAACCGGATCGGGGCGCATGGCCGGGATCGGCCGCGACGCGGCGTTCCCCGGCTTGGTTGGCGGAATCGAGCGACACCATGGGACGGACTCAGACGTGCAGAAGCGCGAAGGCGATGTAGCCCACGGGCGCGGTGAGCACGAGACTGTCGGAAAGATCGAACATGCCTCCGATGCCGGGGATCGTCGCGCCGGTGTCCTTCATGTCGGCGCGACGCTTGATGACGGACTCGATCAGATCGGAGACGATGGCGAGGATCGCGATCGGCACGGCGACGAGCGCGGCGAGAAGCGGCGTGAAACCAGCCGGATAAAAACGGGCGAGAAAATGCGCGAGCGCGGCGCCGATGCCGGCGGAGATGAGCACGCCGCCCGCGGCGCCCTCCCAGGTCTTTTTCGGGCTGATGCCGGGAGCCATCTTGTGCCGCCCGAAGGCGAGGCCGGAGAGCAACGCGCCCACGTCGCAGAACTTGGACACCGCGATCAGCCACACCATGAGAAACAACCCCGTCCTCGCGTCGGGACCGGGCAGCGCCGCGATCCGCACGAGGAAGGAGAGCATGAAGGGCACGTAGACGACGCCGAAGAGCGACCAGCCGAGCGTCTCGACGCGATTCTCCGGCTTGCGCTCGCCCAGGATGCGCAACGCGAACACCACGACCGCCGCCGCGAGCACGGTCCCCGGCGCGGCGAGCTCGTTGCGCGCCTCGGGCAGCAGGATCGGCGCGTAGTAGGGGGCGAGCATCGTGAGTCCGCCAAGGGTCATGCCGAGCTTGTCGAACGGATCGAGCCCCATGCGGCGCACCATCTGGTAAAACTCGCGCAAGGTGAGCACGGCCACCGCGGTCATGAGCCAGACGCCGCCGGTCGTCCCGAAAAAATGGATACACGCGATGACGAGCGCCCAGAGGCAAACGGTGCTGATGATGCGTTGGCGCATGGAAAAACGGGGATGGAGACGAAAAGCGGGGACGCCTGCGGGCCGGGATGGGGTCGGGTCAGATGATCACGGGGGCGGATGCGGGCCGCGGCGCGGCGGCGGGCCGGGTGATCTGCTCGCCGGTGAGCCCGTAGCGGCGCTCGCGCCGCCGATATTCGTCGACGGCCGCCTCGAATTCGCGCGCGCCGAAATCGGGCCAGAGCACGGGGGAAAAAACGAACTCCGCGTAGGCGGCCTGCACCAGGAGGAAGTTGCTCAGGCGCTTCTCGCCCGAGGTGCGGATGACGAGATCGGGATCCGGCAGGTCGGCGGTGTAGAGATGGCGGGAAAACCCGTTCCAGGAGTCGGCGTCCTCGAGGCGCGCGGTGCCGGCGGCGACGGCGGCGGCGAAGGCCCGCGCCGCGTCGAGCACCTCGGTGCGGGCCCCGTAATTGAGCGCCAGCACGAGCGTGTGCTCGGTGAAATGCGCGGTCGCCCCGATGACGTCCTCCAACGCGGCGCGCGCGCGGGGCGGAAGCGCGTCGATGCGACCGATGGCCCGCAGACGGACTCCGTTTTTCACCAGGTTGGGTTTTTCGCGCCCGAGAAACGTCTCGAGCAGATTCATCAGGCCGCCGACCTCGTCCTCGGGCCGGCGCCAGTTCTCGACCGAGAAGGCGTAAAGCGTGAGGCAACGCACGCCGAGCGCGCGCGCCGCGTCGAGCACCGCGCGAACCGATTCCACGCCGCGCCGGTGGCCCTCGAGGCGCGGGAGTCCTCGTTGCCTGGCCCAGCGGCCGTTGCCATCCATGATGATGGCGACGTGCGCGGGAACGGGAAGCAGAGCGGAGGCGTGGGACATGCGAAAAAAGAAAACCGTCGGCGAAGCGCCAAACGGGAAACAAGCGGAAGGATTACTGCCCCCCCTCGGAAAGGAGCAATGCCAGACTCCGGCGAAACGCGGCCCCGGCGAAAACACCGGGGCCGCGCCCGACGGTGCTTCGCCCGCCCCCTGTTTTCCAGGGTTTTGCAGATGCAGGCCCCCGCCGCACGCCACGTCGTTTCCGGATCCCGCGAGCGCGCGACGCCGCCCCGCCCCGGCCGTCCGCCGCTTTCCGAAACACAAGCGGGAGGGCGACCAGAGTTCGCCGCCCCCCTCGCCTCGCGCCGCCGCGTCCCGCTCGGCAACACCCGGCCGTATTTAATTTTTGAATACAAACACCCGTTTCGGCCCCGGCTTCGCGCCAGCCTCGCGTCCGACGCGCGTCGATCGATGAATTCTCTAATGAAAAATTAAGTTCATATCAGGACTTGAGCCGTTTGTGGTTGGAAAGGAATCTGGTCTCCGAGACCCCGGCCGGCCCCTTGGACCCGGCCCTTCCCTCCATGAACGACCACACGATCCCCGTCTTGCGAAAAGCCGTGGCCCTGTTGCGGGAAATCGCGGCGGGGGGGGAAACCACCACCAAGGCGCTGGCCCGGCAGACCGGCGTGTCGCACACCACGACCTATCGCGTGCTCCGCACGTTGATGGCGGAGGACTGGGTGCGGCCCGTCGCGGGCGGACGACACGAGCTCTCCTTCGGCCTTCTGCCGCTTCTGCAACCGCTGGTGCGGCACGAACTGCTGGTGGAAACGGTGCGCCCCGCTCTCGTCGCGCTCGCCGCCGACACCGGATTGGCGGCCAAACTTTCCGTGCGCCAAGGCTCGCACGCGGTGGCCTTGCTGCGCGCGGAATCTCCCCGCGAGACGTCCGTCTCGGTGCGGGTGGGCGCCTCGTTCCATCTCTGCCTCGGCTCCTCCGGAGCGGCCCTGCTCTCGGATTTGCCGCCCGAGGAGCGTCGCGCCTTGATCGAACGCGCGCCGAAATCGGTCTGGGCGCACCAGACGCCCGAGGATGTCGAGACGCGGGTGGCCGAATGCCGCCGCACCGGCGTGTGCGGCGACTTCGGGGGCTTCCAGCCCCACGTCAACGCCCTCTCGTCCGCCGTGCGCGGACGCGGGGGCGAGGTCGTGGGCGCGCTCACGATCATCGGCTTCGCCCAAGATTTCGAAGGGGCGGCGCGCAAGAAACTCGCCAAGCGGCTGCTCGCCGCGACCGACGCCTGCAACCGGGCGATCCGGGGAGGCGCGTCCGAGGAGGTCGCATGATCCTCGCCGACTTTCTTCCCGCCGCTCCCGACCGCTCGTGGGCGCTCGCCCGCCAGCCCGGCGTGAACCACGCCATCTGCAAATGCGCGCCCGAGCTCACGGGGCTCAACGCGCCCGACGACATCGACGCTCTTCGCGCCATCCGCGTCCGTTTCGCCGAAGGCGGCCCGAAGCTCGTCGGCCTCGAGGGCGACGAAGTCGACATGCCGCGGATCAAGCTCGGCCTGAACGCGCCCGTGCGGATGGACCACGTGCCCTCGCTCGCCGTCGAGGAGGAGCTGCCGCACGGCTACGCCACCCTCGCCCGGCCTTTCGCCGGCGGCCATCCCGAGGGCATCCTGGACGCGCATCGCATTCCCCGTCTCTGAATTCCCCATGAACACGCTTCCCTCCTCCTTCGCCCTCAATGGGCGCCGCGCTCTCGTGACCGGCTCCAGCCGCGGCATCGGCGCGGCGATCGCGCTCGGACTGGCCGAAGCCGGCGCCGACGTCGCGGTGCACTACACCGGCCGGGAGGAGGACGCCCGCTCCGTGGCGGCACGGGCCGAAGGTTTCGGCGTTCGCACCGCGATCGTGCGGGCGGACCTCGGCGAGGACGGCGCCGCGCGTCGCGCCTACGAGGGAGCGGTCGCCGGCCTGGGCGGCGTCGACATCCTCGTGCTCAACGCCTCGATCCAGATTCGCCGGGACTGGCTGGCCTTCACCCGGGAGGAGGTGGACCGGCACATCGCGATCAACTACCGCGCCAGCCTCGAGCTCCTGCAACTCGCCGCGCCCGCGATGATCGCGCGCAAGTGGGGCCGCATCCTCTCCATCGGCAGCGTGCAGGAGACCAGGCCGCACCCCGAGATGCTGGTGTATTCATCCCTCAAGCACGCGCAGACCGGACTAATCCTCGGCCTCGCCCCTCAGCTCGCCCCGCACGGCGTCACCGCGAACAACCTCGCCCCCGGCATCATCCAGACCGACCGGAACGTCGACGCGTTGTCCGACCCGGCCTACGCCGCCAAGGTGCGCGCCGCGATCCCCTCGGGCGTCCTCGGCGAGAGCGCCGACTGCGTGGGCGCCGCCCTCCTTCTCTGTTCCGACGCCGGCCGCTACATCACGGGGCAAACCCTCTTCGTCGACGGCGGCCTCGGACTCTGACCTCCCCAGACTCCCATGAACAACAAACTCAACGCCGACATCGAGGCCTACAAAAAAGAGGTGGGCATGATGAATCTCGAGAAGCTGATCGCCGTGCGCGAGCAGATCTCGACCAAGGACTTCCCCATCCCGGTTAAGGAGCTGCTCTCCCGCTACGAACAGCTCTACACCGGCGCGATCAGCGACGTGCTGCGCGAGCTCGCGCTTCTCGACCAGGCCCTGCCGGGCCACCTCACGCCGCTGCGGCCCGAACGCACCGTCGCCGGCATCGCCTTCACGGTGAAGAGCGCGCCGAACGTGAAGATCACCGGCGAAATGACCTTCCGCACCCAGATGCTCGGCGAACTGCCCCCCGACTCGATGATCGTGTGGGACACCTCCAACGACGAAAAGGCCACCCTTTGGGGCGGCGTCATGACCGCCACCGCCGTCGGACTCGGCGTGCGCGGCGCGGTGATCGACGGAGGCATCCGCGACACCCACCAGATCCTGGAGAAGGACTTCCCGGTGTTCTACAAGCACCGCATTCCGAACGGATCGCTCGGTCGCTGCCTGATCACCCACTACCAGATCCCGATCATGATCGGCGGCGTGGTGATCAAACCCGGCGACGTGGTGCTCGGCGACATCGACGGCGTCGTCATCGTCCCGCGCGACATCGCCTACGAGGTCCTGCTCCGGGCCGAGGAGATCAAATCCAACGAAAAGAAGATCTTCTCCTGGGTCGCCGAAGGCCAGTCGCTCCAGGAGATCACGGACAAGGGCGGCTACTTCTGATCGCCTTCCCGAAACGAACGCCGGCCGGACGACCGGCCGCGGCGCGCCCGGACCGAAGCTCCGTAGCGCGCTTTTTCATGCGCCGGAACCGCGCGGACACGGCGGCGGCCTCGCCCGCGCGACGCGCGAGCCTCACAGCCCGCGCATGAAGTTGAAGGTGAAGTCGCTCTCGCCCGGCAGGCTTTCGTGGGCGAAGTCCGGGTAGATCTTCATCTCCTTCTTCGAGGTGATCTTGTTGTAGATCGCGAACTGCGTGCTCGGCGGGCAGATCGTGTCCATGAGACCGGTATACATCAGCACCTCGGCGCGGATGCGCGGCGCGAGGTGCTGGAGGTCGATGTAGCCGAGCTTCGTGAACACCTCGTCCTCGCGCTCGTGACGCGGGTCGAAAAGCCGGAAATAGTTGCGCAGCTCGGCGTAGGCGTCCTTCGCCTGATCCATCTCCCATACGCGCTTGTAGTCGGCGAGGAAGGGGAACACCGGCGCGGCGCGCTTGATGCGCGGCTCGAGCGCGGCGCAGGCGATCGTGAGCGCCCCGCCCTGCGAACCGCCCATAGCGCCGACGCGCGCGGCGTCGACCTCGGGGAAGCTCATCACCACGCGGGCGAGCTGAGCCGTATCCAGAAATATGTTACGAAAGAGCAGCTTCCTCGGGTCCGGATCGTCGAGCCCGCGGATGATGTGGCCGTTGAGGGTGTTGCCTCGCACCCCGCCCTTGTCCTCGGAACGGCCGCCCTGGCCGCGACAGTCCATCGTGGCGACGCAGAAACCGTTCGACGCGTAGGCGAGCTTGCCGCACCAGTCGCCGCCGTTGCCCGAGTAGCCGTGGAACTGGAGCACCGCCGGGGCCGGCTTGCCGCCGCGCGCCGCCGCCGTCGGACGGAGGAACTTCGCGTAGACGCGCGCGCCGCCGACGCCGGTGAACCACAGGTCGAAGCACTCGACGCCGGCCACGTTGAGCACGGGATTCGGCACGAGCTCCGGCTTCGGATCGGTGGCGGCCAGTTCACGCAAGGCCTCCTCCCAATAGGCGTCGAAATCGGCCGGGCGCGGGTTGCGTCCGGCATAGCTGCGGAGCTGTTCCAAAGGCAGGTCGATAAGCGGCATGACCCGCCGAGCCAAAACAAGCGGCCCGCGGAAAACAATTCCGACCCCGTCGCGACGCGCGGTTCGCGCCCGCGCCGCGGACGTCCCCCCCCCGGCGACCCGCGCTTCCGCCCGCCACGCGGGTTTTCCTCACAACACCTTCGTCCGTGGCACAAGTCCTGCGAAGTCCGCCCCCGTCCAGCTTCCCTCCTTGTGCCGCATCCGCGGCTTCCGTATTTACGTCCGCACCATGCGTTCCCGCTTCCCCCGCCCGACCGTCCTCGCCCTCGCCGCGATGGTGCTCGCCCCGTTTCTCACCTCCGCCGCCTCCGCCTCGGAGGTGAAACTCGTTCGCGTCTGGCCCGAACACCGGAAGGGCGATTCCTTTGTCCGGATCGGCGAATACTTCGGCGGGAAGGAAAAAGCCCCCGAGCTCCTCGTCCGCTCGCAGCCGAACTCCCGCGAGGGCTACTACTTCCTCGCCCGATTCAAGAGCAAGAAGGCCCTGCCCGGCTCCGTCATCGTCCTCGAATACGTGCTGCCCGGCGAGGAAACCGAACGCGTGCAATTTTTCCCCGTCGACCTGCCCCGCGGCTCGCGCGCCGTGCTCGCCGGCCTCACCGGTTCCGACTGGCCGGACGCCAAGGTCGCCCCCACCGCCTGGCGGCTCCGCCTTCTCGGCCCCACCGGCGCCGAACTCGCCCGCGAGCAAAGCTTCCTCTGGTCCTTGCCCGCCGCGCCGGAGACGCCCGAGGCCCCCGCCGACGAAACGCCCGCCACCCCGCCGCCCGCCGCCTGAGCCGCGCGCGGCGACGCGTTACCCTTTTCATGCCCGATCTGTTCGCCGCCTACGACACCGACCGGTTCTACGACGAGATGTTCGCCGCCCCCGGCCGGCCTCGTCCTCATTACCAGCGCCTCTACGATCGCATCCTCCAGATGGAGGGCATCTCCGAGCTGCTCGCCCGGCAGCGCACCGCCGACCAGACCTTCATCAACCGCGGCGTCACCTTCACCGTCTACTCCGACAACAAGGGCACGGAGAAAATTTTCCCCTTCGACCTGATCCCCCGGATCATCCCCGCCGAGGAGTGGGCGCATCTCGAGGCCGGCCTCCGCCAGCGCATGGAGGCGCTGAACCTCTTCCTCGCCGACATCTACGGCCCGCAAAAAATCCTCCGCGAGGGCGTCGTGCCCCGCGAAATGGTGGAGAGCTCGAAAAACTTCCGCCCCGAGCTCGTCGGCGTGCCCCTCTCGCGCGACCTCTACGTCCATATCAACGGCACCGACCTCGTCCGCGACGAACACGGCGTGTATCGGGTGCTCGAGGACAACCTCCGCACGCCCTCCGGGGTCTCCTACGTCCTCGAGGACCGGCAGGTGATGAAGCGCGTCTTCCCCAACCTGCTCCGCGACTACCGCGTGCGCCCCGTCGAGACCTACCCGAGCGACCTCCTCTCGCTGCTCGTCCACCTCGCGCCCGAGCACGTGTCCGAGCCGACCGTCGTGCTCCTCACGCCGGGCGTCTACAACAGCGCCTACTTCGAGCACAGCTTCCTCGCCCGCCAGATGGGCATCGAGATCGTCGAAGGCTCCGACCTCGTCGTCGAAAACGACAAGGTCTACATGAAGCGCACCAACGGGCTCGCCCCCGTGCACGTCATCTACCGCCGCATCGACGACGACTACCTCGACCCCCTCGCCTTCAACCCCGCCTCGCTCCTCGGCGTGCCCGGCCTATTCGAGGCCTACCGCAAGGGCAACGTCGCCCTCTGCAACCCCATCGGCACCGGCGTCGCCGACGACAAGGCGATGTATCACTTCGTGCCGCGGATGATCCGGTTCTACCTCGGCCAGGACCCCATCCTGCCCAACGTCGACACCTACCTCTCCGGCGACGACAAAGACCGCGCCTACATCCTCGAAAACCTGGAGAAACTCGTCGTGAAGTCCGTCGACGAGGCCGGCGGCTACGGCATGCTCGTCGGCCCCCACAGCACGCGCGCCCAGATCGAGGAATTCCGCGCCAAGATCGTCGCCCACCCGCGCAAGTTCATCGCCCAGCCCACCCTCGGCCTCTCGCGTTGCCCCGCGGTCTGCGGCGATGTCATCGAGGGCCGCCACATCGACCTGCGCCCCTACATCCTCAACGGCCGGAGCATCAAGATCATGCCCGGCGGCCTCACCCGCGTCGCCCTCCGCAAGGGCAGCCTCGTGGTCAACAGCTCCCAGGGCGGCGGATCCAAGGACACCTGGGTGCTCGCCGCGGACGATCAGGAAGTCACGCCGGCCGTGCCGGAAAAGATCATCGTCTAGCAGCCTGTCGGACTTAACGGGGAACTTCGCTTAGGGACTGGAGTCGAGGTGGATATGCCGAAGTTCGTCAACATCGACCACGACACGGAGCTGCTCTTGCCGCCGAAGCTGAGGGAGTGGGTGCCGGAGGGGCACCTGGTTCACTTCGTGATGGAGGCGGTGGATCTGCTCGATGTGAGCGAAGCGTCGGTCAACCAGCGGGGGACGGGCAGCGCGCAGTATCCGCCGCGCCTGCTGTTGGGGCTGCTTGTTTACAGCTATGCGACGGGTTTGTTTTCGAGCCGCCAGATCGAGCGTGCGACCTACGAAAACGTGGCGGTGCGGCTGCTGTGCGCGGACACGCACCCCGACCACGACACGCTGTGCGCCTTTCGGCGCAAAAACGGCGCGCTCTTGCGCCGGGCCTTCGCGCAGGTGCTGGAACTGGCCGCCGGCTGCGGCATCCTGAAGGTGGGCGGCGTGACCGTGGCGATCGACGGCACGAAGGTGTTGGCCAACGCCAGCAAACACGCGGCGGTGAGCCACGGCCACGCGCAGAGCGCTCTGCGCGAGATCGATTCGGAGATCGCGCAACTCTTGGCCAAGGCCGAGCGAGCCGACTCCACGCCCCTGCAAGACGGCCTGACCATCGAGGGCGAGATCGCGCGGCGCCACGAGCGCAAGGCCCGTCTTCTCAAGGCAAAGGCCGAGATGGAGGCGCGCGCCCACGCCCGCTTCCAAGCCGAGCAGGCCGACCACGAGGCCCAACTCGCCAGACGCGAAGCCGCGCGCCAAGCGGGCAAGAAGCCCCGCGGCCGCGAGCCGAAGGCGCCGGACCCCGCGCCCGGCGAGAAGGACCAGGTCAACTTCACCGACTCCGAGAGCCGCATCATGAAGACCAAGGACGGCTTCCAACAGTGTTACAACGCGCAGGCCGGCGTGGAGACCGACTCGCGCCTGATCGTCGGAGCCCGCCTCGCCCAGGCGCCCAACGACAAGGAACAACTCGTGCCGACCCTGGCCGCGGTGCGCGAACACGTCGCGCCCGGGCACGTGCTGATCGACAGCGGCTTCGTCAGCGAAGCGGCGATCCGCTCCGTCGAGCGACCCGACCCGAAGCGCGAAGGCGAGAGCCCGCGCGTATTGGCCGGGGTGATACGCGAACGCCACGGCCGCACGATCGAGCAGCTGGAGAAACGCGAAGACCCGCCGGCGCCGCCGCCGGAGGCGCCCTTCACCGAACACCTCGCGCATCGCACCGCCACCGCCGCCGGCCGCGCCCTCTATCGCTTGCGCCAACAAACGGTCGAGCCGGTCTTCGGCATCATAAAATCCGTGCTCGGCTTCCGCCGCTTCATGCTGCGCGGCCTGGCCAAAGTCTCGCTCGAATGGGACCTGGTGTGCCTGGCCTATAACCTCAAACGCTTACACCGTCTCGACGCCCGCCTGCGACCGGCCTGACACCGACCGGCGGTGTCGCCACCCGCGCCATCACCGCCTTCCGCCCGCCTCGCCCGACACCAAACTCCCCTCATCCTCCCTCCATCGCCCTCCTCATCCCTCTCCCCCTTCCTTCCCGCAAAAAACCTAAGCCCGACAGGCTGCTAGCCGCGCGCGGAGGTCTGGGACGAGGTTTCCCGGCGGAGAATTGGGGATTTTTCTCGCGGGAGAGTTCAATGAGCCGGTCGTTTGCGCGAGTTGCGCGACGGCCGAGGCGCATTTCATGATCGGACGCATGAAAGAATCGTCCGCTTCTCGTTTGTCCCGCCGACAGGCTCTGAAATTGCTTGGACTTGCCGGAGGTTCGGCCTTGGCCGCGCGCATGTGGCTCAAGGCGACCGAGCCGACGCCTCCCCCGGCCGCGGAAAACGTCGTCAAGCCGCCCGCGCCGAGTCTTTCGGAGAAGGCAACGCCGGGCGGTTACCACTATCGCTTCAAGGTCGGCGCCTTCGAGGCGGTGGGTTTTCTCGACGGGGGAATGGAGATGCCGACCGAACGCTCTCCTTTTGGCGTGGACGAGGAGAAGGGCGCGGTGGACACGGCGCTCGACGCCGCTTTTTTGCCGAAAGGACGCGTGCAGTTGCCGTTCAACGTATTGCTTGTGCGCGCCGGCTCCGAGCTCGTGCTCATCGACGCGGGGTGCGGCGACTCATTTGGCGCCGCGGCGGGCAAGTTGCTGCCGTCTTTGGCGGCGATCGGTCTCAAGCCCGAGCAGATCACAGGGGTGATCCTCACCCATGCGCACCGCGATCATTGCGGCGGTTTGCTCGACGCGGAACAGCAACCGGTTTTCACAAACGCCCGGCTCTTCGTGGCGAAGAAGGAGCATGATTTCTGGATGTCGTCCGCGCCGGATCTGAACGGCATGGCGGTGCCGGCCGAGGCGCGGCAGGAGTTTGTGTTGGGCGCCCAACGCGCCCTGGGCGCCTACAAGGACCGGCTGGAGCTGGTGGCCGGAGGCGACCGCATCCTCGAAGGTTTCGAATTGCTGGACACGCCCGGGCACACGCCGGGGCATCTCGCGGTGATCATCGGCTCGGGGCAGGAACAGTTGCTCCACCTCGCGGACGTGGTGCATCACCACGCGCTGAGCTTTGCGCATCCGGGATGGCGCTTCGCATTCGACGCGGATCCGGCGTTGGCGGTGGAGACTAGGAGCAGGTTGCTGGATCGCGCCGCGGCGGATCGGGTTCGGCTTTTCGGCACGCACCTGCCGTTTCCCGCCTTGGGACGGGTGAAGAAAACCGGCGGTGCCTACGAATTTGTTTCCGAACCGTTTTCGGCGGTGGCGGGATGAACGGTTTTCGGGTTTCGGGGCGATCCGGGAGCCGGTTGCCGGGGACGCGAGTTTCCGTCGGCGAGTTCGTCGCTAGCAAAGGTTCGACGCACAAACGCATCCGACGTGGCCGCGCCGCCGCGTGGTTTGGGGTTTATCGTTGGAGATTTTCCGGCGGGATCCGACGAGCGGGATCAGCGGACGCGGGGCGTGGCCAGGCGTGCGCTCCAGTCGGCGCGGTCGGGGAGATAGAGATAGCGGTCGGACTCGAACTTGGCGCGAAGCTCTTGGACGAGATCGATGGCGGGCTTGCGCAAGGCGATGAAGCGTTCGACGAGGGGCAACAGTTCGGAGAGATCCTTGGTGCGGAGTTCCGAACGCAGCAGGTGCGCGACGGCGGGTTGGTAAAGCGAATCGATGGCCATCGCTTTTTGAAAAAAACGCCGTGAGGACTCGTGCCGACCGATCTCCTGGAGACGGATGGCGATGATGGTCGCGATGCTGGCGGTGAGATAGCGGGATTCGAGAATCGGGAGTTGCGCGGCGTCGGCTTCGGATTCTTTGCCGACTCCGGCCAGAGCGACCATGCGCAGGCCTTGGAGGTAGAGCTTTTGTATTTCGTTCCAACGTCCGGTGTCTTGGGCGGCGAAATCGGCCGCGGCCAAGGCGGCGGCGTAGGCGCGACTTTGCAGATGGGCGGAAATGAGGTGAAGCGTGGCGGTGGCCTCCTCTTTTACCAAGGTGCGGCATCGTTCGAGGACGGCGGCGGCGACGGCGGGACGGCCGTTGCGTGCGGCGTATTCGGCCAGTTGCAGGAGCGCGGACGCGTCTTCGCCGAAACGAATGAGAAACTCGCCTTCGGCCTGTTCCTGACGAGTGGCGTCGTTCTGATCGGCGCAGGCTTGTAGAAAATCGATGTAGGCGAGGGGATGTTCGGGGAAGGCGAGTTGACGGGTCAGGCTGCGACGGCGGATTTCGCCGGTTTGGCCCAGAGTCCGCAGATAGGCAACCAGCGCCTGATAGGCTTCGAGGTTGGCGGGATTGTGCGTCAAAATCGCACGAAGCGAATCGAGGGCGTGGTGTTCGAGACCTTGGTCCCAGTCGATACGGGCGAGCACGAGCATGGCCTGCGGAGTGTTCGCCACGCCTTCCGCGGCGATAAGAGCCTTGGCCTCGGCGAACCGATCGCGGTTGTAATAAGCGGTTATCTGGGCTCCCACGAGCAGGCCGCGCAGCGGATCGCCCTTGGGATGGTCGGGGAAAAGCTTCTCGCAAAGCGCGATCACGGCCTCGTCCGCTTGGACGGAGAAAAGATAGCCGATGACCTCGCGGGTGTAGTCGACGTTGTCCTTGCTGTGGGGAATCCCCGCGACCAGCACGTCGCCGGCCTGATCGGGGCGGCCGGCCATGAGGTAAATACGGGCGACCAGGAGCCGGGCGTCCTGGTTTTCCGGCACAATGGGCAGGCCGGCGCGCAACAGATCGAAGGCTTCGCGCCACTGGTTCCGCTCGGCCGCGGCCAAGCCTTCTCGGATCCAGAATTCGCCCTTGGATCGTTTATATTGTTCGAGCTTCAGCGGAAGAAGGACGATATGCTGAAAACGAACGTCGGTGAAACCGACTTTGTGTTTGATAAAGTAGTAGGCTCCGGTGGCGAGGCCCAGCCAAACGAAACCGACGCCGAAACAGGCCCATACCATCAGCCGGCGCCAGTAAACATGCCAACGGAGCCCGCCGGAGGTTTTCTGAATCCGAAGCGGCCAAATCTTGGAAAAGCGCGATGAGGTGGTATCGCGGGTGGCTGCGGAAGTGGCGCGGGAAGACATGCGCGAGGTGAGACGGGTGACCTTTCGGATGGAGCCGTGGCAGGGGCAAACAAAAAGCCCGCCGAAGAATCGGCGGGCTTGGGAAGATTAGCAGGAAAAACTATCAGGCCCGGCGACGTTTGCGCATCGCGGCAAACCCAAGCATTGCTAAGCTGGCAAGAGCCGCGAAAGAGGATGGCTCGGGGATGGCTGATGTGGTGAGGCTTGCACGAAGATTGACAGCAGGCGTTTCACCGTCGAAAGACGTAGAAATCAAGTTAAGCGTGTATGTGCCGCCGGAATCTGCAGGAGCAAGCCATGCAATATCCGACCCATTAAGCACTGAAGTAGAGGTATACTGGCCATAGGTGGTGGCACCGGGCGCGGAAGCACCAAGACCTAAAGAGGGATACCATCTTACAGCCAAAGGATCTCCGATGTTAAAGCTGGCTGAGTAGGTCGAGTAGTCCGCGATATCCAATTGTGCAACCACACCGCCTGCAACTCCACTGGATGCCGAGCTGACGATGAAAGATGCAATGATAACATCGTCTCCAGAAGTAAACGCGGTAGAAGTAGGAGCCGAGAATACAGCATCTTGAGTGCTGGCTATCAGTTGGATAAGAGCACCATCTGGGAGTGGATTACCATTGTTATCCAAAAAAGCGACGCCAGCGAAATTAATAGTAATGGCAGCCCATGCGCTGGAAGCGCAAATTGCTGTGGTTAGGACTGCTAGCTTAACGGTTTTTTTCATGGAAATATATATAGTTGGAGGGGAGGCTTTGATTTACGGAGTTAGGGTATTGAAGCAGTGTAAGTCCAGAGTTGGGATGTGGCTACGCCAGCTGCTTTTCTGATTACAACGCCTTTTGCAGCTTTGAACACTTTATCGTTAGAGAAATCTGTGGTGGCTGCCTCGCCTACCTTGCGCCATGCACTGTTTAGATAATAATAAGTTGCTACCGACGGCCTATTGAGGCCTGGAGTGTCGTCGCTATAAACCAATAGCTCATCAGAGCGGGAGAAAGCACTGCTAGATGCTTGGAATGCACCGCTGGAGATGAGGCCCGAATTGGCAAGCGTGACATCGGTCGGAAATGGGATGGCGACAATGTTATCCAGCTTTATGGTTCCTTTATTGATCACCGTTCCTACCGGGCCTGACTCAACTTGGCCAACAATGGTTAGATTGGTGGCAGAGGCTCGATTCCGAAGCCGGAAGAACATATCCGGAAGGACTACACGATCATCATATGCAACTGCGGCATCGGCTCCTACCTTTCGCCATGCACCGTTATAGAAGAAAAAGGTTTCGTCTGTTGGGGGATTGATGCCGTTATAGCTTAGGTTTGGGAAATACAGTTCTGTTTGACGTGAGAAAGTAGTTGCAGATGCTACGAAAGCTGAACCTGCGTTCGCTGCGGGAAATAATGAACCGAGGGTCCAATAAGGAGCGATCTCCAGTTTTTCATCGGCACCCACTAGGGAAAGATCCAACCCGTTAGAATCAACTGTAAGCGTATTCGCGCTATTTGCTGATATGGTAAAGTATTGTCCGCCAAGCGAACCGCTGCGGAGTCGGACGTAATAGGTATTCGGCTGGGCGGGCAGGTTCTTGGCGAAAACGTTAGTCGCCCAAGCGGGAGCTCCACTGACTGTGATTACATTACCAGACACACCTGCGACAGTGCCCGTAAAAACCGCTGGGCGAGACAATGGAACGGAGAGAAACGTTTCGGAATTGGCCAACGCAGAAACATTGACGGCGCCCACCGGTGTGGTCGTGACGCTTTGGGCGTTGAGGGTGGAGAACGCGAGCAGGAGCGCGGCGGTGCAGAGGGCGAAACGGGGTAAGCTCATAGTGCGGTGGAACAGTATGTTGGGGATGGGTCGATAGCGACGCGGTGCCGGTAGTGATGCTTGATTCAGCAGCTTAGTTCAAGCTTATCCGACGATAAGTAACTAAGTGGTTATGCTCCCTGGCGTGCGGCGGTCGGGCAAATGCCGATTGCTGTCGCTTTTGCGAAAGTGTCGTTGAACTCAAAACTTTGAAAACTTTGTTGGGCGAGGGGGCACGCGGCGGAATCGTGCCTGTGCGTGGCGCACTTCCTTGGACGAGGGAAGGGCTGTTGGTCGCGGGTTTGCGTGGTGGACGTCGTGAGGTGGGTGAAGGCGGCCGGAACTTGGGGGCAGGCTTTGGCGGTCGGTCTTGGCGGTGATCGGGGCTATCCCCGCCTTCGAAAGATGACGGGCGGCGGTCGGATGTCGCCCAACCGAGGAGGAGAAGGGGAAAGAGAAGCTGTGCGCGTGGGAATTCGGTGCGATGAGCGCTGCGGCGGTGACCACTGCTTGGGGTGTTTGGGCGGAACTCGAGTTCGCGTCTGCCCGGCGCCGGCTCCTTTCAGCGGCGCTCATCGGCGCAGGGTCTTGCGGCCTCGGGAGCCCGTTGATTGGCTCGGGGTTCTATGGGCAATCGGTTTTACGCGGCGTTCGATCACGAGACGTGGGGCGGGGCGCGCAGGCCCGATTACCGTTCGTGTTTTCAGGTCGACCGCGACCGCGTGATCCATGCTCACGCCTTTCGGAAGCTCCAGTCGAAGACGCAGGTTTTTCTGTCCGGGGAATACGATTTTTATCGGACGCGGCTGACGCATTCGATGGAGGTGGCGCAGATCGGACGTTCGATCTGCACTTGGCTGCTTTCACGGGGCGCGCCGTTGGAGGCGGATTTTTTCATCGATGGCGATCTGGTGGAGGCGATTTGCCTGGCGCATGATCTGGGGCATCCGCCTTTCGGTCATTCGGGGGAGCGCACCTTGCAGGAGTTGATGCGGCCGCATGGCGGCTTCGAGGGCAATGCGCAGACGCTGCACCTGATCGCGGAGACGATGTTTCAAAACGAGAGCGGGGTGCGCGGCATGCAGCCGACGCGCGCGTTGATGGACGGGGTGTTGAAATACAAGCGGCTGTATTCGGAATTCACTACGCCGCCGGCGAACCGTTTCCTCTACGACCCGCAGCGGGTTCAGCGTGATTTCGTGTTTGGCGGGGCCACGCCGGATTCGCTCGTGAAATCGGGCGAGGCGCTGAACCGGTTCAAGAGCGTGGAATGCCAGATCATGGACTGGGCGGACGACGCGGCCTATTCGCTGAACGACATCGTGGACGGGGTGCGGGCGGGGTTTTTGACGATCGAGCGGATCGAGGCGTGGGCGGCGGAGACGGGTATCGACGCGGAGCGGCAGATGTGGCTGGACCGGTTGTTCGGGGCGATTCGCGGGGATCGGCTGGAGGAGGAATTTTCCCAGAAGATCGGCGTTTTCATCAAGGCCTGCCGTTTAAGGGAGCGGCCCGCGGGGAATCCGATGGCGGCGCGGACGAACCGGTATCGTTTCGAGCTGGTGGTGGCGCCGGAGGCGGAGCGCGAGGCGGCGTTCTACAAGCGGATGGCGAACGACCTCATTTTCGAAAGCCCGCAGTTGCAGCAAATGGAGCACAAGGCGCGAAAGATCCTCTTCGAACTGTGGGACGCGGCGTGGCGCAACTACGTGGAGCCGGGGGCGAAAGGAACACGTGTGATTCGTTTGCTGCCGCCGCGGGTGGGGCGGCTGATCGACGCGGCGGAAAGCGAAGCGGGCAAGGCGCGGCAGATCTGCGACTGGCTGGCGGGGCTGACGGACGGCATGATCGTGCGGACCTACCGGCGGCTGAACGATCCGGATTTCGGGTCGCTTCGGGATCTGAGTTGAGAACGCCGGACGGGTGTCCCCGCCTCACGAAACCGCGAGAAAGGAGAGGCCGCGAGGAATCGTCCGGGCGCTTTTGGACCGCCGACGGCTATCTTGAGCCGGGTCAAATCGGGGCTTGCAGCGAGGAACGCGGGGCGTTGCGCTCTTTCTTTTTAACCAATTCCCACCATGCAAGAACTCGTCACCCTTGAGTGCACCGAAGCCAAGAAAGAGGGCAAGCCCACCTCCCGTTACCTGACCTATCGCAACAAGAAGACGGTCACGGAGCGCATCGAGAAGAAGAAGTATAACCCCTTCCTCAAGCGCCACACGATCCACAAGGAGATCAAGTAAGGATTCGAGCGAGCACGGCCGACACGGCCGTGGTTCAGCGACACGAACACTTTTCAGCCCGCGTTTCCCGGTTTCGGGGACGCGGGCTTTTTGCGGGCGTCGTTCGGGGTCGAGCCGGGGTTGGCCACTAATGGAGCGGCTCAATGGAGCGCTCCTTGGATTTTGCGGTTCCGCGGTGCGGAACGGGGAAGTCGATGGTTCGGCCAATGGCCTCAGTGTTTCTCAAGCCGAGTAATGTCCCAACAACCGAGGCATTGCCGAGCCGTCGATAATGGTTGATCCGGAAGGATCGCATCTCCCAAAGGCGCGCTTAATTAAGCCGCGCCATTAGTGGTTAAACCCCGGCGAGTTTTTCGCGGTCTTGCTCGGTCTTGAGGCGGAGTTGGCCGCAGGCGGCGTCGATGTCGTGGCCCTTCTCGCGGCGGAGCGTGACGGGCACGCGGGCCTGGCGGAGGACGTCGGCGAAGCGTTCCTGGCGGTTGCCGGAGGGGCGCTTCCACGGGAGGCCCTCGACGGTGTTGTAGGGGATGAGGTTCACGTGCGCGTGGAGGTTGATGGCGATGTCGCGCAGTTTCTCGGCCTGCTCAAGGGAGTCGTTCACGTCCTCGATGAGGATGAACTCGAGCGTGACCATGCGGCCGTGTTTCTCGGTGAAGGTCTTCACGGCCGGGAGCAACTTGGCCAGGGGGTAGGCCTTGTTCACGGGCATGATTTTTTCGCGGACCTCGTCGGTCGCGCCGTGGAGCGAGATCGCGAGGCGGAAGCCGAGGGGCTCGTCGGCGAGTTGGAGGATCTTCGGCACGAGGCCGCTGGTGGAAAGCGTGATGCGGCGCGCGCCGAAGCCGAGGCCCCACTCGGCGTTGACGATGGTGAGGGCGCGGATGACGGCGTCGTAGTTGGCGAGCGGTTCGCCCATGCCCATGACGACGATGTTGTCGAAGGTGGCGAGGCCGGCGTGGGCGCGCGGGTCGTGGGCGTCCTCGCGGTGGCAGACGTGGAGGAGCTGGGCGACGATCTCGCCGGCATCGAGGTCGCGTTTCCAGCCGGCGAGGCCGGAGGCGCAGAATTTGCAGCCCATGGCGCAGCCGACCTGGGTGGAGATGCAGATGGTCTTGCGCGACTGGTCGAGGCCGACGCCTTCCTGCGGGGCGCGGATGATGACGGTCTCGATGAGGGAACGGTCGCCGAGTTCGAAGAGGAGCTTGTCGGTGACGTCGCGCGACTGTTTGTCGAAGAGGAGCGAGAGCGGGTTGAGCTCGAAAGTTTCGGCGAGCCAGGCGCGGAGGGGCTTGGAGAGATTGGTCATCTCGTCCCAGGAGCGGGCGCGCTTTTTGTAGATCCAATCCATGATCTGTTTCGCGCGGAACGCCGGCTCGCCGCGCTCGCGAAGGCGGGCGGTGAGGGACTCGAGGGTCTCGCCGGTGATGGCGGGCTTGGCGGGCGTGAACTTCATGCTTGGCCAACAAGGTCGCGCCGGACGGGATGATGGCAATACTACGCCGGAATTGCCGCGGCACTATCAGGACACTCTTTCGTAACGACCATGGGACTTTTGCACCGTCATCTTTTCGCCAGCGTGGCGGGGGCCTGCGCGGCGGCGGTGGGCTTGTTCGGCTTCGTGTTGATCGCGGGACAGGCGCTGCGCGACTTGCTTGGCTACGTGATGGCGGGGCAACTGGCGCCGGAGACGGCGGCGCGGCTCCTCGGGCTGATGTTGCCCTACGTGGCGGTGTATGCGCTGCCGATCGGCCTGCTCACGGCGGTGCTGCTGGTGCTGGGTCGGCTCTCGAGCCAGCAGGAGATCACGGCGATGCGGGCGGCGGGGCTGAGCCTCGGCTACATCGCGCGACCGATCTGGGTGATCGCGGGCGCGGCGGTGCTGCTTTCGCTGGCGCTGAATTTTTATGTGATGCCGCAGGCGCGCACGGCGTATCGGAAGACGCTGGTGGAGGCGGTGCGGCAGAATCCGATGAACTTCATCGTGCCGAAGACCTTCGTGCGGGAGTTTCCCGGCTACGTCGTTTACGTGGGCGAGCGAGAGGGCGCGGAGTTGCGCGACTTCTGGCTTTGGGAGCTCGACGCGCAGAAGCGTGTGTTGGGCGTGGCGCGGGCGAAGTCGGGCACGATGAAGTTTCGCGAGGTGGACAGCCGCATGGTGCTGACCTTGCACGAGGTGAGCGTGGAGACGCGTGATCGCGAGCGCCCGGAGGATTTCTCGAAGCCTCAGCCGGTGGGCAACTCGGAGTCGATGACGGTGGAGCTGAAGCTCGAAGGGCTCTTCAAGCAGATGCGGCTGAGCCAGAAAATCAACTGGATGACCTACGGCGAGCTGATGGCGCGACGTGCGGAGCTGGTGGCGAAAGGGGCGAAGGCGACGAAAGAGGAGCGGCTGGAGTTGACGCGTGTCGTGGTGGCCTTGAGCGAGAAGGCGGCGGCGAGTTTCGCGGTGCTGGCCTTCGCGTTCGTGGCGGTGCCCTTGGGCATAAAGGTCTCACGCAAGGAGACCTCGGCCAATCTCGGGATCGCGGTCGCGCTGGTGTTGGGCTACTATTTCCTCGCGACGCTGACCGGCATGCTGGAACGCAGCCCGGCATTGCGGCCTGAGCTGTGGGTGTGGGCGCCGCCGCTGGCCTATGCGGTGGCGGGGCTGTGGTTGTTCCGACGGGTGGATCGTGCGTAGGGGCAGACGCAGGGACCAATGAATACAGGCGGCGACGGAGCGCCGCCCTCCAAGGCTGAGGTGAGCCGCGGGTCCTACGCCACGATTTGGCGCACGCCGTAGGCGGCGATCCACTGGTCGCACGAGACCAGGATCAGTCCCTCCTCCAGCGCTTGCGCGACGAGCATGCGATCGAACGGATCGCCATGCACGGGCGGCAAGGTGAGGGAGCGTTCCGCATGGCGGGCGTGAATCGGCAAGTCGGCGAAGCCGCCGAGGCGCAGCACCTGCGCGAAGTTGGCGGGCAGGCGGAGCTTGCCCTTGGCGACCTTGAGCCCGAGTTCCCACAGCGAGGCGGCGCTCATGAAAACCTCGTTGGCCGGATCGGCGATCGCCGCGCGCGCGGCGGGCGTGAGCTGGGCGGGATTATCCGCCCACCAAATGAGCGCGTGGGAATCGACGAGCAGGCGCATGACGCGAATCGGAACCGTGGCTTAGCTTTGGGACTTCGGATCGTAAGCCGCGGGATCTTCCGCGACCATCGGGAGAGGAGCCACCAAAGGGGCGTCGATGGAGGCGGCGAACACGTCCTCGTCCGGTGCCCAGCAATCCGGCGCGGCCCAGATCTGGCCCGCGAGCTGGCCGCCGACGCGAGCGGCGCGCGCGGGCTGGTAGGGGATCAGCTTCGCGATCGGTTTGCCGGCCTTGGCGAGGATAATCTCCTCGCCGGCCGCAGCCTCCTCGACGAGGCGCGACAGGTGGGTCTTCGCGGCTTGGATGTTGACCGATTTCACACCCTGACCAGACCAAGTCTGGTCAGGGTGGTCAAGCGGCAAGTTTAGACCAGCGCGCGGTTGAGGGCGCTGACGATGGCGCGGATGGAGGCGAGCTCGATGCTCGTGTCGACGCCGGCGCCGAAGAGACTGCGACCGTCGGCCAATTTGAGCTGGATGTAGCTGACCGCGCGGGCCTCGGCGCCGCTGCCGAGCGAGTGTTCGCTGTAGCTTTGAACGTCGCAGGCGGGGACGCGTCCGCTGGCGGCGAGACCGCGCATGAACGCGTCGATCGGACCGTTGCCTTTGCCGGTGAACGACACCGTCTCGCCGCGGACGACGAGATCGGCTTTGCAGGTCACCTGGGCGCCGCGCTCGACGGTGCGGAACTCGCGGAGGACGACGGGCGCGCCGGGTTGCTCGAGGTATTCGCGCTCGAAGGCCGCTCGGATCTCGTCGGGCGTGAGCTCGGTGCCGCGCGCGTCGGCGAGGTCGTTGACGATCTTGCCGATCTCCTTGTGCATGAGCTTGGGCAAGGTGTAGCCGAACTCGGTTTCGAGCACGTAGGCGACGCCGCCTTTGCCGGACTGGGAGTTGATGCGGATGATGGCCTTGTAAGTGCGGCCGATGTCGGCGGGGTCGATCGGGATGTAGATGACGTCCCACGGGCGGCCGGGCTTTTGGTGGGGCCACGATTTTTTGATCGCGTCCTGGTGCGAGCCGCTGAAGGCGGTGAAGACGAGATCGCCGGCGTAAGGCTGGCGCGGCGGCACCTCCATGCGGGTGAGGCGTTCGTAGACCTCGCGGATGCGGGGGAGATTGGAGAAATCCAAACCCGTTTCGATGCCGTGCGTGTGCATGTTCAGCGCGACGTTCACGATGTCGAGGTTGCCCGTGCGTTCGCCGTTGCCGAAGAGCGTTCCCTCGACGCGGTCGGCGCCGGCGAGCAAGGCCAGTTCGGTGGCGGCCACGCCGGTGCCACGGTCGTTGTGCGTGTGCAAGGACACGATCGTCAGCTCGCGGCGCGTGAGGTGGCGGCACATCCACTCGATCTGGTCGGCGTGGACGTTGGGCGTGGCGTATTCGACGGTGGCGGGCAGGTTGAGGATGATCTTGTTGTCCGCCGTCGGTTGCCAGACGTCGGTGACGGCCTCGCAGACCTCCAGGGCGAAATCCAGCTCGGTGCTGGTGAAGCTCTCGGGCGAGTATTCCAGCTGGATGCGCGAGCCGCCGGCGACGAGCGGGCCCATGTGTTGTTTCAACCACTGGATGCCGCGCACGGCGATGCCCTTGATGTCCTCGCGCGAGGCGCCGAAGACGTATTCGCGCTGCTTGGGCGAGGTGGAGTTGTAGAGGTGGAAGATGATGTTCTTCGCGCCCTGCAGGGCCTCGATCGAACGCACGATCAGGTCCTCGCGGCATTGGCAGAGGATCTGGATGGCGACGTCGTCCGGGATGCGGTTTTCCTCGATGAGGCGGCGGCAGAAATCGAACTCGATCTGCGAGGCCGAAGGGAAACCGACCTCGATTTCCTTGAAGCCGATGTCGACCAACAACTGGAAGTATTCGAGCTTCTCCTCGACGCTCATGGGCTGGGAGAGGGCCTGGTTGCCGTCGCGGAGGTCGACCGAGCACCAGATCGGGGCGCGTTCGTGGACGCGATTGGGCCACTGGCGGTCGGGCAAGTGGACGGGAGGGAAGGGCGTGTATTTGCCGGCGGGCGAGAAGGACATGACAGGAAAAAACGACTTAGAAAAAATGGAGGAGGCGGAACTCGTGCTCGGGCCGACGCGAAGCCGGGCGAGGGAGGAGGAGTCAGGCGGGAAAATGACGCACAATCAACCGCTCGCGCGGTCTCACGGATCGTGCGTCTAGCTAAGTCGTAGGGCCTGAACGATGCCTTGCATCAGGTCGGCGGTTAAAGCGCCGCATGGCGGTCGAGTCAAGACGCGTGTCCGGACGCGCTCCGGCGTGCGCGGCGGGGGCGGGTAACTTCGGGAGCGGTGCGGCGTCTTGAATTTCGTGCATGCACTCCACTCACTCGCCCCATGCCTCCGACTTCTGACGCCGATGACGAATCGCCGCCCGACGTCGAGGGTTGGCTTGAACGGGTGCGCGCCGGCGATCAGCAGGCGGCCCGGCAGTTGGTCGACCACCTTTACCCGCAGGTCATCCGCATCGTGCGCGCCCGCCTCCCGCGGCGCGGCGGCGAGGAGGACCTGGCGCAGGAGATCTTTCTGAAAATGTTTTCCCGACTCGACCAGTATCAGGGCCAGGTGCCGCTGGCGCACTGGGTCTCGCGGATCGCCGTGACGACCTGCATCGACGCCCTGCGCGCGCAGAAGCGCCGGCCCGAGCTGCGTTGGGCGGATCTCTCCGAGGCCGAAGCCGACACGCTCGACGCCGTGCTCACCCGCGAGGACGCCGCCGACACGGCCGACGCGTTGGCCGCGCACGAACTCGTGCACAAGCTGCTCGGTCAGCTTTCCCCGCAGGACCGGCTCGTGCTTCAGTTGCTCGACCTCGAGCAAAAGACCCTCGTCGAGATCCGGGACATCACCGGCTGGAACACCACCCTCATCAAGGTCCGCGCCTTTCGCGCGCGGCGAAAATTGCAAAAACTCTTCCAACAACTCACCAAAAAGGAGCGCACATGAACGACCGCCATCACATCGCCTGGACGCGCCTTGTCGCCGCCGCCCGGCGCGCTTCCGTCGCCGGGGCCGACGAGGAGATCGTCGTTCCGTCCGGTTTTGCCACGCGGGTCGTCGCCCACGCCGGCGTGCGTCCGGGATTCGCGGCCGCCGGTCTTTTCGGCGCGGGCTTCGATCGGCTCGCCGCCCGGGCCCTCGGCCTGGCCTGCGTGTGCGCCGTCGTCTTCGCCATCTGGGGCAGCCTGCCCGCCACCGCCGAAGCGCGCTCGACCGACGCCGTCACCGCCGCCGAGGCCTATCTCGATCCGGTGGGCGACTACCTTGCCGTGGTGCAGCCGTCATGAATCGCACGTTCAAGGTTTCCCTGATGATCGTGGGCATCTTCGCCTGCGGCGTCGTCGTCGGCGGTTTCGGGGCGAAGCGCTTCATCCAGCAACAGCCGCCTCGCCCCGCCGTGGGCGGGGGAGCGGACAACTTCGGCCCCAACATCCTGCGTCGACTCACCGCCGAGCTGGAGCTCACCGAACAACAGCGCGCGGCGATCGAGCCGATCATTTCCGGCGCGGGCGAGCGCCTGCGCACGCTTCGCCAGGAAAGCATGAGGGAAAGCGGCGCGGTCATCGAGGCGATGAACGCCGCCGTCACCGCGGAGCTCACCCCGGCGCAGAAGGAGAAATTCGCCGTTCTCAAGGAGGCGCAAAAGGCCCGGATGAAAGCCTTCTTCGAAGAGCGTCAGCGCCGCCGCACGGAAGGCGGGGAGCGTGACCGGGATCGCGAGCGAGGGCGTGGCGGCGAGCCTCGGCGTCCCCCGCCCGAGAGGGTTTCGCCTCCGGACGAAGCCGCGCCGCCGCGCGAACCGTGAGCGGCGCCGCGAGCCGCCTGTTTTTCAGGAGTTCCCCGCCGGGCTTCTCGGCGGGGATTTTTTATCGGCGGAAGCGACGGCGTTCGTTGACGCCTCCCGGGGGCGCCGCATGGTTTCCCCCATTACCCAATGAGCGATTTTTTCTCCGCCCCGCAGGTGACGGCTGCGCGCGAAACCCTGCAAAAACTCCGCGCCTCCATGCGCGGCAGCATCAAAGGCAAGGACACGGTCGTGGATCATGTGCTGACCGCGCTGGTGGCCGGCGGCCATGTGCTGATCGAGGACCTGCCCGGCGTCGGCAAGACCACGCTCGCCTACGCCTTGGCCCGATCGATGGACTGCGTTTTTTCCCGCATCCAGTTCACGAGCGATCTGCTGCCGAGCGACGTCACCGGCGTCGCGATCTATGACGAGACGATCAAGGAGTTCGTCTTCAAGAAGGGACCGGTCTTCGCCAACATCGTGCTCGCCGACGAGATCAACCGCGCCACGCCGAAGAGCCAGTCCTCGCTGCTCGAGGTCATGGACCGCGGCAAGGTCACCGTCGACGGGCAGTCCCACGCGGTGGGCGCGCCGTTCATGGTTTTCGCGACCCAGAATCCGGTGGATTACGAGGGGACATTCCCGCTGCCGGAGAGCCAGATGGACCGTTTTCTGATGCGTCTGCACATGGGTTATCCGCAGCCGAAGGACGAGATGGAGATCCTGCGCAGCGCTCGACAGGGCTACGACTCCATCTCGTTGGAAGCGGTGGTGACCCGTTCCGACATCCTGCAACTCCAGGCGCTCGCGGGACACGTTTTCATCGAGGACACGGTTCTCGACTACATCCTGCGGCTCGTGGCGGCGACGCGGACCGAGTCGGAGTTTCGCGCGGGTGTGTCGGTGCGCGGTGGTCTCGCGTTGAAACACGCCGTGCAGGCCCGCGCTTTGCTCGAGGGGCGCGATTTCGTGATTCCCGAGGACGTGCAGGCGCTCGCCGGTCCCGTGCTCGCGCACCGGCTCACCCTCGTGCGTCCGGCGGCGGACGGCATGGAGGAGCGCCGTCTGGTGGCCGCCGCGCTCAAACGCATTCTCACCGCCATTCCGGCTCCGGCCTGAGGGCGGACTTTCCCCCGCTGCTTCGGATTTTCCCGGCTGCATCGAGTCGATCATGGCGACGGACTTCCTGCGTCGAAACCTCTCCGCGCCCGCCCCGGCCACGTTGTCGGTGCCGGCCTCCGCCGCCGCGGCCTCGGTGCAGGACGAACTGCCGGTTCCGGGAGCGACCGAGTGGCAGGGACCGTGGGCGGCTTCACGTCGCCGGCGGGATCGTCGCTGGCGCACGTTGCTCTGGGCCTTGTTGTTCCCGCCGCGGGGCCACCGCATCGCGCCGACGCTGACCGGCGTGCTGTTGATCGCGGTCTCGCTCGGCATCGGCACGGCGGCCTACAACACGGCCAACAACATCCTCTTCATCACGCTTTCGCTGTTGTTGTCCTGTCTCGTGCTGAGCGGCGTGATGTCCTGGTTGAACCTTCGTGGCGTCGCGTGGCGCGTGCACGCCGCGGGACCGTGGCGGGCGGGGCAGACGCAGTTGGTCGCGCTCGAGCTGCGAAACACCAAGACGCTGCTGCCGACCTACGGCTTGTGGTTCGATCTGGCCGTGGGGGAGACGACCGAGCGGCGGCATCTCGGCATGCGCCTCGACCCCGGCGCCAGCACGCGGTTGGAATGGCCGGTCAAGGCGGCGCGACGCGGCGTGTTGCGCGTGGAGCTCCGCGCGATCGGCTCGTTGTTTCCTTTCGGCTTTCTCCACAAATCCATCGCGTCGCGTCTTGCTCGCGAGGTGCTCGTGTGGCCCGCGCCGGTGGACTATCGGCGGCACCTCGGCGGCCAGGTCTGGCGCATGACGATCAGCCAGGGTGAGATCAACCGTCCCGGCCACGGCGGCGATCTGCTTGCCTTGCGACGATATGTGCCGGGCGATTCGCCCCGGCTCGTGCACTGGAAGGCGAGCGCACGTCTTCGCCAGATCCTGGTGCGGCAATTTTCGGCCGAGGGCATGGAGGGATTCCTGATCCATGTGGATCCCGACGCGGCGCTGTGGCCGCGTCCCGAGCAGTTCGAGCTGGCCTTGGCCCTGGCCGCGACCTTGGCCGAGGATTTGTTCAAGATGGAGCGGCTGCACGCGGTGCAGATCGACGCCGAGCCGCCCCAAACCGTCCGGCGTCTGCGAGACGTGGAGCTTTTCCTCGATCGTCTGGCGTTGCTCGAGCCCGTGGAGCGTCCCTCCCCGACGACTCCGGAGATCCCCCGTTCCGGCTTCGCGGCTTCGAGCCGTGTGTTGCGCATTCAACCCCAAGGACTCCGCGGCGTCGCCGCGCTTCTCGATGGAACTCCAGCGGCCTCAGCTTGATCTCGTGGAGCTCCGCCAGCTGCGGTGGTTCCTGGGCGGCCTCATCGGTCTGCTCTCCTCCTGGACCGTGTTCTACATGGAGGTGGATGCCCTCCTCACGCTGGTGTTCATCACCGTGACGGTGCCGCTCTTCACGCTGTTCCCGCGCCTGTCGCGTGCGCTGCCCTCCGTTTTCCACCTTCTCGCCTTCCCGGTGATCGTGGTCGTGTTCGTGCTCGATCTCTGGAACACGAGGGAGCCGTTGCCGGCGATGATCCGGCTGGACCTCATGCTGCTTTGCTACCGTTGCGTGGCGACCCGGGGGCGGCGCGAGGACCTGCAACTGATCCTGCTCGCGCTCTTCCTCGTCGTGGTCACGGGCGTGTTCACGGTGTCGATCGCCTTCGTGGCGCAGATTCTCCTCTTCGCCTTTGCGGCGCTCGCCCAGCTGCTGGTGGTGACGCTTTCCGACGCGCACGTCGATGGCGGCAAGAACGGAAAGGCGGCGAATACGGGCACGGGCGACGCGGGCTGGGAACGGGTCAACTGGTTCGCGCTGGCGAGGCGCTTGCGCGAGGTGGCCGACCTGCGGGTTGTCGCGCTCGGCGCCGGACTCTTCGCGGGGGTGGTGGCCCTGTCGGCGATCTTGTTTCTCGCGCTTCCGCGTTTCGAGATCAGCAACGATTTCTTCCTCGATCGCCTGATCACCAAGAAGACCCGCACGGGATTTTCGGACAACATCACCTTCGAGGAGGTCGTCGACATCCAGAAGGACAATTCGGTGGCGGTGATGATCGACGTCAGCGATCCGGCCGCGGTGCCGGCGGAGCCCTATTGGCGCATGCTCGTGCTCGACGAATATTCCGGCCAGGGCTTCCGAATGTCGCCGGCCTTGCGACGGACCCTGCGATACGGCGGGGAAAAGGCGCATGTTCATGCCGGCTCGGGCCGTCGTGGCTGGGTCCGCGGTGACGGCACCGTGTGGGTGATCTATTTTCAACCGGGCGTGAGCAAATACCTGCCTCTGATGGGTCCCTTTGGTCGGCTCACCTTCGGTGAACCGCAGGCGCTCCGGCAGAGTCGCGAGCTGCGGGTCGCGATGTTGCCGGTGGAACCGGCCAAAATGGTGGCCTACCGGGTCGAAGGCATGGATGTGAGCGGCATACTCCGGGACCGGCTTTTCGCCCGGGATCATGTCATCCGCGGACGCGACCCGGAGATGGAGATGGTGCCGCCGCAGGACCGGTGGTTCGAGTTCGGCTTCGAGGAACCCGAGATCCGCGACGTCACCTTTCTCGATCTCGGCCTGCAGCGCGAGGAGGACGTCGCTCTCCTGCAAAAGTGGGCGGCCGAGATCGGCGGGGCCGGCCAAGGCGGGGCGGACTTCGCGCGGCGCGCGGCGGCCTGGCTGCAATCCCGTCACGCCTACAGCCTGAGCATGCGTCTGACGCCGGGCGACGGCGATCCGCTCGTGCGCTGGCTCGATTCCACGCAACCCGGGCATTGCGAACTTTTCGCGGGCAGCCTAGTCTTGCTCGCCCGAGCCGCCGGCGTGCCCGCCCGGCTCGTGACGGGATTCAAGGGCGGCTCGTGGAACGCGACCAGCGGCAGCATCACCGTCCGCAATTCCGACGCGCACGCCTGGACCGAGATCTGGGACGAGGAGATGGGCGCATGGTTGCGGGCCGACGCGACGCCGGGATCGCCGACCACGCCGACTCCCGGCGTCGACCGCCGCGCGGGCGCGTCGGCCCTCGAACAAGATTTCGGCTGGGGCGCCCGGCTCGATGGTCTGCGGATTTTCTGGTATCGGCGCATCGTCAATTTCGACCAAGGGTCGCAGCTCGAGCTGTTGCGCGGGACGAAGGAGAGTTTGAGAGGTCTGCTTCAATCCGGCCGCAAGTTTGTCGACGATTCCCTGCGCTCCTTCCTCGAGTGGCTGCGCTCGCCCTGGAACGTGTCGCGTTACGCGGGCGTGGCGCTCACGGCGCTCGTGTTTGTCGGCGGCGTGATGGTCTGGCGGCGGTCGGGGCGCGCATGGTGGCTCGGGTGGCGCAGCCGGCGCGCGGCCTCCCATCGGCGGGATCCGGTGCGCATCGAGGCCTCGCGTTGGCTGGCGCGCCTGGCCCAGGCGGAACGGGCCTCGCCGGCGGAGGCGCATGACATCCGCGAGCGGGCGAAAGCCGCCCGCGTCCGGTTGTTGCGGTTGCGTTTCGGCGCACGCGAAGGCTGGGCTCCACCCGATGCGGTTTTCCGCGAAGCTCGGCAGGTGACGCGGGCGCTCGCGCGACGCAGGTGACGCTTGCCGGTTAGAGATAGACGCCGCCGCCGAGCAGACGCGGGCCGTCGTGGATCGCGAGGATCTGGCCGGAGGCGAGTCCGCGCTGCGGTTCGTCGAAGACGACGCGCGCGGTGTCGGGACCGGTCATCTCGAAAGTCATGCGCACGCGCGGATCGCGGTAACGCACGCGACCGTCGAGCGCGAGCGGCCCGTCGGCCGGCGTCGGAGGCGTCGGCGTGTTCCAACGGATGCCGTGGATTTGCGCCTCGCGATTGAAGAGGCCCGGGGCGTCGGCGGCGTCGAACGAGACGAGCAGAGCGCGGTCCGCGGCGCGTTTGCCCACGACGACGTAGGCCTTGCCGTCGGTGTTGCTGGGCACGCCGATGCCCTTGCGCTGGCCGAGGGTGAAAAAGTGCAGGCCGCGGTGTTCGCCGAGCACGCGCCCGTCGTCGGCGCGCACAATGGGGCCGGGTGCGTCGGGCACGTAGGCGCGGAGAAAATCCGCCATCTTCACCTGGCCGATGAAGCAGATGCCCTGGCTGTCCTTCTTGTCGGCGGTGGCGAGGCCGGCCTTGCGGGCGAGCTCGCGCAATTCGGGCTTGAGCAATTCGCCGACGGGGAAACGCGCGTCGCGAAGCTGCTCCTGCGAGAGCATGGCGAGGAAGTAGGACTGGTCCTTGTTCGGGTCCGCGCCCTCGAGCAGCGCGTATGACTCGTCCGCCTCGCCCGAACCGTCGGCGGGGCGGGGCAGGGGAGCGCGGCGGGCGTAGTGGCCGGTGGCGACGGCCGAGAACCCGTGGTCGAGCGCCCACTGGCGGAGCACGCCGAACTTGATCTCGCGGTTGCACATCACGTCGGGGTTGGGCGTGAGGCCGCGGGTGTATCCCTCGAGCAGATACGCGACGACCTTCTCGCGGTATTCCTCCATCAGGTTGACGACGCGGAAGGGGATGCCGAGCTGGTCCGCGACGCGGCGGGCGTCCGCGATGTCCTGCTCCCACGGGCAATCGCCGAGGATGTTGTCCTCGTTGATCCAGTTTTTCATGTAGGCCGCCTCGATCGGCACGCCGGCGTCGCGCAGGAGCAGCGCGGCGACGGAGCTGTCGACGCCGCCGGAGAGGGCGACGAGGGTTTTTTGCGGGACTGGCGCGGGCGAGGACACGCGACATGCGGTGCGCGTCCGGCCGGGGTTGTCAACCGGTGGCGCGTGCGCGCCCGGCGCCGTCGCAAGGCGTAGGACTTCGCCCCGGGGCCGGGCGCAGGCACTCAACCCGTTTCGCGCCAAGGAGGCGTATACTCGCGGCGAAGATGAAAACCCCCGCCAAAGCCGGTGCCACGCTCTACGACTCCGACGTGTTTCGCATGGCCTGCCGCCAATTCGACCTCGCGGCCGATCTCATGGGACTCGATCCCGACGTGCGCGAGCGCAGCAAGCTCCCGAAACGCTGCCTCACCGTCACCGTGCCGGTGAAACACGACGACGGCCACGTGCGTGTCTACGAGGGATACCGCGTGCAACACCACCTCTCGCTCGGGCCGACGAAAGGCGGCATCCGTTTCCATCCGGGCGTGACGATCGGCGAGGTCGCGGCGCTCGCGATGTGGATGAGCTGGAAGTGCGCGCTCGCCGGCCTGCCTTACGGTGGCGCGAAGGGCGGCGTCGCGGTCGATCCCGGCACGCTTTCGAGGCGCGAACTCGAGGCGCTCTCGCGCCGCTACATGCAGGAGATGATTCCCTTTGTCGGTCCGAACATCGACGTGCCCGCGCCCGACATGGGCACGAACGAGCAGGTGATGGCGTGGATGATGGACACCTACTCGAACCAGGTGGGCAACTCCGTGCCGGCGGTCGTGACGGGAAAACCGCTCGCGGTCGGCGGTTCGGAGGGACGCCGCGAGGCGACCGGACGCGGCGTCGCCTACCTCGTGAAACGCCAGCTCGAGGCGATGAACCTGCCGCTCTCCGAGACGACGGTCGCGATCCAGGGCTTCGGCAACGTCGGTTCCGAGGCCGCGCTCGCCCTGCGCGAATACGGCGCGAAGATCGTCGCGATCAGCGACGTATCCGGCGGCTACTACAACCCGCGTGGGCTCGATCTCGACGCGGCGCTCGCGCACGTGGCCGCGCACCGCGGCCTCTCCGGCTGGCGCGGCGGCGACGCGATCGGCAACGACGCGTTGCTCGAGTTGCCCTGCACGGTGCTGATCCCCGCCGCGCTGGAGCGCGTGATCACGCCGGCCAACGCGCCGCGCCTGCGTTGCCGCGTGCTCGCAGAGGCGGCGAACGGTCCGACAACCAACGACGCCGACCGCCTCATCGAGGAGCGCGGCGACATCGAGGTCATCCCCGACATCCTCTGCAACTCGGGGGGCGTGGTCGTCTCCTACTTCGAATGGGTGCAGGATTTGCAGAGCCTGTTTTGGACGCGCGCCGAGGTCTTGGAAAAACTCTGCGCCATCCTCGACCGCGCCCGCGAGGCGGTGGAGGCGCAGCGCCGCCGTCTCGGTTGCTCGCGCCGCCTCGCCGCGCTCACGCTCGGGATCGGCCGGGTGGCGGAGGCGAAAGGCTCGCGCGGCCTCTTTCCTTAAGCCGCCGGGGCAGCCCGGTTGCGTGACATTACGCCATGCATCGCGCTTGCGCGGGCGGGGCCGGGGCGCAGCCTTGTCCGCATGACCGCCAAGTCCGGCCCATCGGGCGCGCCGCATCGTTCCTTCGTTTTGATCGATGACACGGCCACGTTGCGCGAATTGCTCAAAGACGCGCTGACCCGTCGCTTCGCTCCTTGCGAGGTTCGCGATTTCGAAGATGGCAAAGACGGTCTCAAGTCCTGCCTGGAAAATCCGCCGGACCTTGTGATCGTGGATCTTTACCTGCGCGACACCGACGGGCGCGACATCATCCGCGAGCTTCGTCGCCAGGGTCATCAGCTGAAGATCATCGTGCTCACCGCGCATCCCGACGCGGGGCTGCCGGCCGAGCTTGTCGGTCTCGGCGTGGCGGGCTTCGTGGACAAAAACTCCCCGCTCGACCAGATCGAGCGCGCGGTGCAACGCGTCCTCGACGGCGGCATGTTTTTCTCCGCCGCGGTGCCGCCGCCGGTGCCCGCGGTCGGCAGCGAGCCCGATCTCCCGCGCGTCGGAGCGGAGGTGCTTTCGGAGCGCGAGAAGGAGGTCGTTCGCCTCGTCGCGCGCGGCTTCCTCTCGAAGGAGGTCGCCGACAAGCTCGGTCTCAGCACGCGCACGGTGGAGAAGCACCGCTCGCGCATTCTCGCCAAGCTCGGCCTGCGCGACGTGCCCTCGCTCGTGCGCTGGTGTCTGCGCAACGGGCTGGGTTGAGTTGACCAAAACAAACAGGCCCGACCGCTCGTGGAGCGATCGGGCCTGCGCGCGACGTGTCTCGCGTGCGGGCTCAGCGTCCCGTGGCGGGGTTCACCCAGGCGGGGGCGGGCAGCTCGGTCATGAGGCGCACGCCGGGCGCGGCGGCGAGGAGACGCGGCACGATGTTGATCAACGCGGCCACGGTCGCGGAGTCGCCGGCGACTCCGCCGTTGAGCGTGAGGTGCAGCGCGGGATCGCCCTGGACCACGATGGTGTCGTGCGGGTTCTTCGCATCGAGGAACATCTGGAGGTCGAGGATGAGCTTCGCCTCGCCGTCGACGGTGCCGATGGCGCGCTGGTGGAGACCGCAGGTCTGGCCCTTCGCGACGTTGAAGAACTTCGTGGTGATCGGGCCGGGCGCGATGACCGGCTCGCAGGTCTCCTCGATCTTCTCGAGCTTCCAGCCCATCGCGTGGGCGAGGAGCGCGAGCGATTGCTGGAAGCCGGCGTGGCCGGCCTTGCCCGCGGCGAACTTCGCGCGGAAGGCGTCGGGTTCCTGACCGCTGCCGACCTTCGCCTGCAAGGGCTGGCGACGGGTGGACGCGTTGACCACGCGCTCGACGTAGATCGAATCGACGCGACGGCTCACGCCGGTGAGCACGACGGGCAACACGTCCATCACGAAGCCGGGGTTCACGCCGGTGCCGACCACGCGCGCGCCGGAGCGGGCGCAGAGCGCGTCGTATTCGGCGGCGAGCTCGGGCGTCTTCAGCGCGGGGAAAATCAACTCCTCGCAGGTCGAGGCGACGCTCACGCCGGCCTCGAGCGCGGTGCGGACCTGGGCGAAGGACGCGGCGGCGCTGGAGCCGGCGGTGTGCAGGATGACGTCGGGTTTGGCCGCGGCGAAGAGCGCCTCGAGCGAGGAATAAACCTTCGCCGCGCCGAGGGAGGCTTCGCCGGTGAGATCGGCGAGCGTGCGGTCGATCTTCGCGGGATCGATGTCCACGCCTCCGACGATTTCCAGCCACGACTGCGCGGCGGCGAGCTTGAGCGACTCGATACCGATGGGACCGAGTCCGAACTGGGCGACTTTGATTTTGGGCATGACGAGCATAGAAGCGTCGCGGCCGGCTGAAAAAAGAAAAGGGAGGAGGACACCGTCGGGCATGGCGGACTTCTACGCAACGACAGGGGCGCGAGGGCTGCGTTATGTTTTTCCCATGGTCCTCACCCTTGCCCCCTGGTGGCTGCTTGTTCTTTCCGTGCCCGTGTTGCTTGTGGGCGAGTGGATGTTCCGTCACGTGTCGTTGTTCGGCCGATACAACATTCCCGTGCCGGTGATCGGCGGGCTGGCCGTGAGCCTGCTTGTGCTCGTGCTGAGGGTCTCCGGGCTGATGGAAATTTCCTTCGCGACCAAGGTGTCGGCGGCGTGGTGGACCTGGCTGGTCACGCCGGAGATCGAATGGGTGTCGCGCCCGGAGAGGGGCGTGAACCTGCCCTTCCTGCTCGGTTTCTTTACCTGCATCGGACTCAACGCGACCTGGCGCGTGGTGCGTCAGGGAAGCTGGCAACTGCCGCTTTTTCTCGCGATCGCGACGCTGCTCGCGGTCGCGCAGAACGCGCTCGGTGTCACGCTCGCAAAACTGCTCGGAGAATCGCCGCTGCTTGGACTCATTTGTGGCTCGCTGAGCCTGACCGGTGGACACGGCACGGCGCTCGGCTTCGCGGCGACGTTGGAGCAGGCGGGCTTCGGAGCGGCGGCCACGGTCGGGGCGGCGGCGGCGACCTTCGGGCTCGTTTTCGGCAGCCTGATCGGCGGCCCGGTCGCGACGCGGCTCATCCGACGTCACAAGTTGAAAAGCTCCGGCTGCGGCGAATCCACGGGGGCCTCGGCCGCGACGGAGTGCGTCGAGGAGCCGGGTTTCTTCGCGACGCTTCGCGGACTGGCGGGCTTCGGCGCGAAGGCGGGTTGGCATCTGCTCCTGCTCGCGGCGGTGATCAAGGCCGGCGCGTGGCTGAGCTGGGCGCTGCAACACGCCGGTGTAGTTTTCCCACCCTACATGGGCGCGATGATCGTCGGCGTGGTGCTGCGCAACGCGCTCGATCTCTCCGGTCGCACGTGGATCGACAGCCGCGTCGTCGACCAGATCGGCGCGGTGCTGCTCGGTGTTTTCCTCGCGATGGCGATGATGGCCCTGAATCTCGTCGAACTGGCGGGCAGCGCGGCGCCGATGCTGGTCATTCTCTTCGCACAGGTCGCCTTCCTCACGGTGTTCACCACGTGGGTGACCTATCGCCTGATGGGACGCGACTACGACGCCGCGGTGATGGCGGGCGGACAATGCGGTTTCGGTCTCGGCGCGACGCCGAACGCCGTGGCGAACATGGACTCGCTCGTGCGGCGCTACGGACCGGCCCCGCGTGCCTTCGTGATCGTGCCGACCGTCGGTGCCATGCTTATCGACCTGACCAACGCCCTGAACATCACCTGGTTTCTTAATCTCCTCAAATGACCTCATCCCGCCCGCTCGCCGCCATTTTGTTGCTTCTACCCTCCCTCGTCTGCGCCTCGCCCGCGATCGTGACGACCACCCGAGGCCTCGTCGTCGCGGCCGAGCCGCACGGCGCCGAGGCCGGCGCGGCTGTGCTGCGCAAAGGTGGCAACGCGGTCGACGCCGCGGTGGCGACCGCGCTCACGCTCGCCGTCACCTATCCGCGTGCGGGCAACATCGGCGGCGGCGGCTTCATGGTGGTGCGCCTCGCCGACGGGACGGCGACCGCCTTCGATTTTCGCGAGGTGGCGCCGGCCGCCGCGACGCGCGACATGTATCTCGGTGCGGACGGCAAGGTGATCAAAGGAGCGTCCACGCTCGGCCACCGCGCCGCCGCGGTGCCGGGCACCGTCGCCGGACTCGCGCTGGCGCTCGAACGCATGGGTTCCGGAAAACTGGGTTGGGGTGAATTGGTCGAGCCGGCGCGCGCGCTGGCCGCGGACGGTTTCCCCGTCACCGATGCGCTGGCCGAGGACCTACGCGCGAGCAACAAGGTGCTCGGCGCGAACGCCGCGGCGCGACGGATTTTTTTGCGCGACGGAAACTTTTTCGCGGAAGGTGACATCCTGCGTCAGCCCGAACTCGCCGCCACGCTGGCGCGCCTGCAGGCGGAAGGGCCGCGCGAGTTCTACACCGGGAAAACGGCCGAGCTTTTCGCCGCCGACATGGCGGCGCACGGCGGCCTCATTACGAAGGAAGATCTCGCGGCCTACCGTCCGGCGGAACGCACGGTGCTGCGCGGACGCTACCGAGGCTACGAGCTGATCACGATGCCGCCGCCGAGCTCGGGCGGCATCGCGTTGTTGCAGATGTTGACGATGCTCGAGGGACACGACGTCGCCGCGCTGCGGCCGGCGAGCGCGGAGAAGTTTCACCTCTTCGCCGAGGTGATGCGTCGCGCCTACGCCGACCGCGCCGCGTATCTCGGCGATCCGGATTTCACGACGATCCCCGTCGCGGCGCTGCTCGATCGTGATTACCTGAAACGTCGTGCCGCCACGATCGACCTCGCGCGCGCCACGCCGAGCCGCGAGATCGGCGGCGGACTGGCGTCGGCGGACGCGGCCCGAGCGAGCGCGCCCGAGTCGATGGAGACGACGCATTTTTCGGTGATGGACGCGGAGGGCAACGTCGTGAGCTGCACCTACACCATCAACGGCATCTACGGCTGCGGCGTCGTCGCGGGCGAGACGGGCATTCTTCTCAACAACGAGATGGACGACTTCACCGCGCGTCCCGGCACGCCCAACGCCTTCGGGCTCGTGCAGGGCGAGGCCAACGCGATCCAGGCGGGCAAACGTCCGCTCTCCTCGATGACGCCGACCATAGTGCTCAAGGACGGCAAGGTCGTGATCGTGACCGGCAGCCCCGGCGGCGCGACGATCATCAACACCGTCCTGCAGGTGATCACGAACCTCATCGACCACGGCATGTCGCCCGCGGACGCGGTCGCGGCGAAGCGCATCAACCAGCAGTGGTTGCCCGACCAGATTTCGCACGAGCCCGGCTTCGCGACGCCCGAGGTCATGGCCGAGCTTCGCGCGAAGGGGCACGAGTTGAAAGTGCGCAAGCTCTACACGAACGAGGCCCCGCGTTGGGCCGGGACGCAGGGCAGCGCGGAGACGATCGTGGTCGATCTCGAAACGGGTCTGCGCATCGGCGTGCCCGACGTTCGTCGTCCCGGCACGACGGCCGCGGCGGAGTAAGCGCATGCGATCACGTTGTAGGCCCGACCGCTGGTCGGGCTCGCACAGTGCGAACACCTCAAGCAGCGAGACCGGCGGTCTGGCCTACAACGCGCCGGCCCCGACGACCAGACCGGCGTCTGGCCTACATCAGGGAGGCGAATCGAAATGGATATGGCCTGCGAAGGGCCAGTCCTGCGGGGTGACTGCCAGGCTCGCGCGAACTGGATTGTTCGCCACATAACTCCATTTTTCCCCGTAACTGTCGCGTGAACGCAGCACGTGGTCGAAGAAACGTGGCTGCCAGAGCGGTGCGGGCCGGCCGGTGGCTTTCAGGATTCGTTTGGCGGTCCATTCTTTCCAGTGGCGGATGAACACCGCCAACGGTTTCGCCATCGGGCCGGGCACGCAGAAAAAATGAACGTGATCGGGCATGACGACGTAGCGACCAATTCGCCAATCGTGGCGAACTTCGGCTTCACGCCACTCTTCACGGAGAATGTTGTGAGCGGTTTGGTCGGCGAGTAGCGGAACCCGCCCCTGCACGCAGGTAGTGAGAAAGTAGACGGGATTTTTGACCCAAACGTGGATCAACCGGTGAAGGTGCGCTGGTCGCATCTCGTCCATGATGAGTTAGCGAGTTCCTTGCTTGAGATTTAACGTGGCAAGAATGTAGGCCCGACCGCCGGTCGGGCGGCCAGACCAGCGGTCTGGCCTACAACACGACAACGCGTCGGTTTCAAAAGCCCGACCAGCGGTCGGGCCTACAGGGCTACGATGCGGGCGAGGGTAGTTCCACGCCGTCGCGCTCGAGGCGTGGCTTGGCTAGAATACGGGGGCATGAACGCAACTCTGCCCCCGCCGTCTTCCTCTCGAAAAAATTCCGCGCCGCGCGATCCGTCGAAGCCGCTGAGCACGAATCGCCACCTGCTCAAGTGGGTCGAGAAAATCGCCGCGCTCACGCGGCCCGCGGCGATCCACTGGGTCGATGGATCGCAGGCGGAATACGACGCGCTTTGCGATCAGCTCGTCGATGGCGGCACGTTTACCCGGCTCGATCCGGTGAAGTGGCCGGGCTGCTTCCTCGCACGTTCCGATGCCTCCGACGTCGCTCGTGTCGAGGATCGCACCTTCATCTGCTCGCTCTCCAAGGACGCCGCCGGGCCGACCAACAACTGGGTCGATCCCTTCGAGATGCGGAAAAAACTAAAAGGCCTTTTCGCCGGCTGCATGCGCGGTCGCACGATGTATGTGCTGCCTTTCTCGATGGGCGCGGTGGGTTCGCCGATGGCGCAGATCGGCGTCGAGTTGACCGACTCGCCCTACGTCGTGGTCAACATGCGCATCATGGCGCGCATCGGTCTGCCGGTGTTTCAGGAGATCGACCGCGCGGAAAAACGCGTGGTGCCTTGCGTCCACTCGGTCGGGCGTCCGCTCGCGGAGGGCGAGAAGGACGTGCCCTGGCCGTGCAACAAGGAGAAATACATCGTCCACTTTCCCGAGACGCGCGAGATTTGGTCCTTCGGTTCCGGATACGGCGGCAACGCGCTCCTCGGCAAAAAATGTTTCGCGCTTCGCATCGCGTCCGCGATGGCGCGCGACGAGGGCTGGATGGCCGAGCACATGCTCATCCTCGGAGTCGAGAATCCGGAGGGAGAAAAAACCTACGTCGCGGCGGCCTTCCCCTCGGCCTGCGGAAAAACGAATTTCGCGATGATGATCCCGCCGCGTCCCTTCGCGGACAAGGGTTGGAAGGTCTGGACCGTGGGCGACGACATCGCGTGGCTGCGCCCCGACTCGAAGGGTCGCCTGCGCGCGATCAATCCCGAGGCCGGTTTCTTCGGCGTCGCGCCCGGCACCTCGCAGCGGACCAACCCGAACGCGATGGCCGCGCTCTCGCGCAACACGATCTTCACGAACTGCGCGCTCACGCCCGACGGCGGCGTGTGGTGGGAGGGCATGACAAAGACGCCGCCCGCGGAGTGCATCGATTGGCGCGGCGAGCGTTGGACGCCGGAGATCGCGGCGCGCACCGGCGCGAAAGCGGCGCATCCGAACGCGCGTTTCACCGCGCCGGCCTCGCAGTGCCCGACGATCGATCCGGCCTTCAACGATCCCGAAGGCGTGCCGATCAGCGCGATTGTTTTCGGCGGGCGTCGCGCGACGACGATGCCGCTTGTTTATCAGGCCTTCAACTGGAGCGCGGGCGTGTATGTCGGCGCGACGATGGGCTCGGAGACGACCGCGGCGGCGGCGGGCGCGACGGGCGCGGTGCGCCGCGATCCGATGGCGATGTTGCCCTTCTGCGGCTACCACATGGGCGATTATTTCCGTCACTGGATCGCGATGCAGCGCCGCCTCACCGAGACGCCGCGCATCTTCCACGTGAACTGGTTTCGCAAGGACGCGAACGGCGCGTTCCTCTGGCCGGGTTTTGGCGAAAACATGCGCGTGCTGAAGTGGATCGTGGAACGCGCGCGCGGTCGCGCCTCGGGCCGCGAGACGCCGCTCGGCTGGATGCCGCGTCACGAGGACATCGACTGGACCGGCATGCCCTTCGACGAAGAGGACTTCGACGCATTGATGGCGATCGATCGTCAGGCCTGGCGCCGCGAGCTGATGGAGCACGAAGAACTGTTCCTCGACCTGCGCGACCACCTGCCGAAGGAGCTGCTCTTCGAACGCGAGCTGCTGATCTGCCGGCTCTGAGTTGTCGGCGAGACCGCCGGTCTGGCGGCTTGGCTGAAAGCCCGACCAGCGGTCGGGCCTACAGCGGGCCGCCGGCCTACAGCGCGCCGCCGGCGTGATCATCCGCGGTCGGCAGCAGCACGCGGAAGGTCGCGCCCTGGCCGGGCTGGGATTCGACCTCGAGCAGACCGTCGTGCATCGAGACGAGTTCGCGCGTGATGAAGAGACCGAGGCCGCTGGAGTTTTCCTTGCCGGTGGGTTGCGCGGAGAGCGGTTGGAAGGGCTGGAACATCTTGGCGAGGTCTTCGGGTTTCAGCCCCGGGCCGCTGTCGACGACGGCGGCGTAGACCCATTTGCCGGAGCCACCGACGCTCACCTCGACGAAGCCGCCGGAGGGCGTGAACTTCAGGGCGTTGGCGATGAGGTTGTCCAAGATCTGGCGCACGCGCGCGGCGTCGGCGAGGGCGGGGGGCAACTCGTCCGGATCGACGGCGGGCACGAGCGCGATGCGTTGCTGTTTCGATTCGGCGAGCGGGCGGTAGTCGTCGACGGTGTCGCGCGCGAGGGCGAGGAGGTTGACCGGACCGCGCTGGAGTTGGAGACGGCCGGCCTCGATGGCGGCGGAGTCGAGAAACTCGCGGACGAGGTTGGCCATGTGCGCGGCGTCGGTGCGGATATGGCGGGCGAGATCGACGACGGCGGCGGTCGCGTCGGGCGAGGCGACGATGCGCGCGGCGGAGGCGGAGACGGCGGAGAGGGGGGCCTTGAGGTCGTGCGCGGCGATCTGGAGGAGGCGCGATTTCAGACGCGCGGCCTGCTCGGCCTCGATGCGGGCGCGTTCGTCGGCGGCGCGCGCGGCGCGTTCGGCGCGGAGGCGGGCGCGCTGGGCGAAGGCGACGATGGTGCCGAGGCCGAGCACGAGGGCGAGGCCGCCGCCGAGCGCGGCGGTTTGCTGGCGGCGGCGGGCGAGCTCGGCGGCCTTGGTCTCCTGGTCGAGGCGGAGGCGGGTGATCTCGTTTTCGCGGCGCTCGGCCTGGTAGCGGGCGTCGAGCTCGACGACGCGCAGGCGGATCTGTTCGCCGACGATCGATTCGCGCGTGGCGGCCTGGCGGCGCTCGTAGTAAAGCGCGGAGCGGAGTTCGCCGCGGGCCTCGTGGACGCGGGCGAGTTCGCGGTAGGTTTCCTCGAGGACGGGGGAGCTACCGAGCGGTTCGGCGATGGCGAGGGAGAGGCGGAGTTCGGCCACGGCCTCGTCGAGGCGGCCGAGTTTGCGCAGCGCGGCGGCGACGCGGCGGTGGGCGCGGGCGATGCGGCGGGGGTGGCCGATGGATTCGTAGATCGGGAGGGCGCGTTGGTAGGCCGCGAGCGCGGAGGTGGGATCGCCGGTGAGGAGGTCGAGGGTGCCGAGGTTGGAGATGCTGTCGGCGACGCCGACGCGGTCGCCGCTGGCCTCGCGGAGGGCGAGGGCGCGTTCGTGGAGCGGGCGGGCGGCGGCGTAGTCGCGGCGGGCGAGGTGGTTGTTGGCCGCGCCGTTGAGCACGTAGGCGATGCGCGCGGGGTCGCCGAGGGCTTCGGCGTGGTGGAGCGCCTCGGCGAAGGCGCGTTCGGCGGCGGCGTGGTCGCGCGTGCTGGTGAAGGCGAGGCCGAGGGCGTGTTGGCCGGCGGAGAGAAGATCGTGATCGTGGAGCGGTTCGGCGAGGCGCAGTTCCTCCTGGAGGGTTTCGACGGCGGCGGCGTAGTCGCCGACGGTCCAGGAGGCGCGGCCGCCGAGGAGGAGGAAGGCGCATTGGGCTCGGATGTCGCCGGCGGCCTTGGCGTCGGCGGCGCCGGAGCGGGTGAGGGCGAGCGCGGTCGGGTAGTCGCCGGTGTCGAAGGCGCGTCGCGCGGCGTGGTAGCGGGCGCCGAGTTCGCTCTCGGGCGTGAGGGTCGCGAGGCGGTCGCCGAGGCTGCCGATGGTGACGGCGTCGTCGGTGCGCACGGTGAAATCCGGGGCCTCGTCGCCGGGGCGGTCATCGGATTGGGCAAAGGCGACGACGCTGACGAGCAGGAGCGGCGCGAGACACTTCATGCGGGCGAGCGTGCTGCTCCGGGGGAAGGTGGCAAACCCGGCCCACGCCATGGCGTATAGATACGCCACGCGGCGGGTTTGCGGGAGCGGCGGGGGCGGAGCTATGAGGCATGCATGAATTTTGTGAACTGGTGCCGGGGCGCCCTTCTCCTGGCTTTCGTGACGGTCTCGTTGCGCGCCGTGCCGATGCCGGTGCAGGTGTCGGAGGCGCGGAGCGGCATGGTCGCGGCCGGGCATCCGGACGCGACGGCGGCGGGCGTGGCGGTGCTCCAGGCCGGAGGCAACGCGATCGACGCGGCGGTGGCGGTGGGCTTCGCGCTCGGCGTCACGGAACCCTACGGCTCGGGAGTCGGCGGCAAGCTCGCGCTCGTGTATCGCGACGCGCGGACGGGCAAGGTCTCGGTGATCGAGGCGCTTGACCAGGCCTCGACGCATCTGGACGAGGACGCCTTTCGCAAGCTGCCCGCCGGCGCACGCAACGGCGGCGCGCACTCGGTGGCGGTGCCGGGCTTCGTCGCGGGCATGCTGGAGGCGCACGCGCGCTGGGGCACGAAGCCGCGCGCCGAGCTGCTCGCGCCCGCGATCAAGCTGGCCGAGCAGGGCTTCGAGGTGCGTCAGCCGCAGGTGAAGTTTTTCCGCTCGCAGGAGAACAAGATGAAGGCGAACGCCGAGCTCGGCCGCATCTACATGCCGGGAGGCAAGATTCCGTCCGCCGGGCAGCGTATCCAAAATGCGGATCTCGGAAAAACGCTCCGCCTGATCGCGGAGAAGGGCGCGGCGGGTTTCTATCGGGGACCGGTCGCCGAGAAGATGGTCGCGGCCCTGCAAAAGGCTGGCAGCCCGATCCGCGCCGACGATTTCGCGGGCTATCGAGCGCGCGTGACGGAGCCGTTGATGGTGCGCTTCCGCGGCATGGAAGTCTACTCGGCGCCGCCGCCGGTGTCTGGCGGCGGGGTGTTTCTCCTCGCGCTCGCGGCGCTCGACGGCGAGCGGATCGCGGGCGATTCGGTGCTGAAGCCGGAGGCGCTGGACCACGTGATGCGGATTTTCCTCGAGGCCGACGCGGCGTGCCGCGGCGTGCTCGGCGACCGCGAGGAATCGCGCAAGGCTTGGGAGCGCCTGCTGAGCGCGCGCAGCCTCGCGGACCTTCGCAAGCAGGCGAGCGCGCCGGTGATGACCACGAGCGCGGTCTGGGCGTCGGTCGAGGACGGTTTCGAGGCGATGGCGGCCGAAACCACGCACTTCGTGGTGGTGGACAAGGCGGGCAACGTCGTCAGCGCGACGCAGTCGCAGAGCAACCACTTCGGCTCGGGCCTGGTGCCGCCGGGCACGGGCGTGGTGTTGAACAACAGCATGAGCAATTTCAACCGCACCGCGGGCAACCCGAACGAGGTGAAGGCGGGGCGTCGTCCGCGCACGACGATCGCTCCGGCGGTGCTCGTGCGCGACGGCAGGCCCGTGGCGGGCATCGGCCTGCCGGGCGGCAGCCGCATCCCGAGCGCGATGGTGCAGGTGACGACGGATTACCTGATGTTCGGGCGTTCGCTGGAGGAGGCGATCGCGGCGCCGCGTTTTCATCCCGTGACGCGTCGCGCCGGGCAGACCGAGAACCGTTTCGAGACCGAGCGCGAGACCGACTACCGCGTCGCGGAGGCGCTGCGGGAGAAGTTTGGTTGGAAGGACGGCACCGACGCCGACACGGAATCTTTCGGCGGCATCAACGCCGTGGAGATCATGCCGGACGGGCGCCGCCGCGGCTACGCCGACCAACGTCGCTCGAACACGGCGATGGGATACTGACCGGGCGCCGCCGCGGCGGCGCTGGTAAGGACCATGTGACAATGGCCAGGACACTTTGGCTTCCGGTGTAGGCGCGCCCGGGGACGGGCGTGGCCACAGTTTTTCTGAAACTGGTCCAATGACCCAGGGGAGCGTTGGGCGAAGGGCGATATGCGTCGCGGGACAATGGTGACGATTCTCACGCCAATGCGATCGTGCGCGGCATCGCCTGTGCGATCGGGCGCCCGGCCGACGTAGACGTGAGGAAGTGATCCTGTGTCCGGTTACGGAGGCGGCCTGAGCGGAACGATGAGCGCGGGAGGCTGTATCGAGATGATCGCTACGCCCTCTCGGTGCATTTGCCGCAGGCCCAGCCGGCCAGGCCGGAGGTCTGGGCTACATTACAGGATCATTCGGCGGTCACGCGGACGCGGAGGAATCGACGGGGATTCGTGTCGAGCGGTTGCGGGTCGCGGAAGAGGACCTGCTCGTAGTCGGGATCGGGCGTCTCGACGGGATCGCCGACCTGGATCGCGGCGTCGGGCCAGAGCGGCGTCGTGAGGTCGCCGGCGGCCTCGGGGAAATACTCGAGGTCGGGATCGTCGACGCGGCGGAGGAAGCCGATCGCGAGGTGGCGGGCGTCGTCGATCGTGACGGTGGAGACCGAGGTGAGGCCGGCGGCGTCGGCGACGAGCGGGGAGCGGCCGAAGGCGTATTCGGCAAAATTGTCGAGGCCGTCGCCGTCGGGGTCGGCGGACCAGCCGCCGATGGCCGGGTTGTCGAGCTGAGTGGGCGTGAAGCGGCGGAAGCGCCAGTCGTCGCGCGGGTCGTCGAGGATGACGAGCTCGGCCTCGGACGGCGCGGCGATGACGTAGGCGGGCTGCGTGGGATCGGCGGTCTCGAGGGCGATGCGGCCGATGTCGAATTTCTCGCTGCTCGTGCTGGCGAAGCTGTTGAGCACGCTGAGGCGGATGGCGCCGGCGCTGCGGTCGGTGGCGAGGTTGCCGGTGCCGAGGTGGGTGAAGGCGCCGCCGGCGCCGTAGCGCACGCTGATGCGGTAGGTTTTCGTGGCGGGGAAGAGCGCGAGGACGAAGGTGCAGGGTTCGCCGCTGGTGATGCTCGGGGTGACGAGGGACGCGGGGATATTGGTGGCGCCGGTGCCGAGCGCGTCGGCCCCGAAATAGACGCCGTCGGCGGCGCGGGAAATGACGGCCTGCGCGACGAGCGTGGTGTTGGCGCCGGTGGTGAAGGCGAAGCGCACGGCTTCGTTGGGCGAGGTGCCGTCCCATTTCCATGCGGTGGTTTCGAGCACGAGGTAACGCGGCGCGGTGACCGGCGCGGGGAGCACGGCCCAGGAGCTGGAAACGGGATTTTCGGCGGACCCGGTGTAGCGGATGCGGAGCGAGCCGGAGCCGGTGGTGACGGTGCCGGTGAGCGCGGGCGCGGCCCAGGAGATGCCGGCGGGAACGGAGTTGACAGCGTCGGCGAGGGTGGAGCCGGAGGGCTCGTCGAAGGTCCATTCCTGCTCGGGGCCGGGCGGTTGGCGGAGGGAGACACGGAGCGTTTCGGGGCCCTCGGGGAGGGAGTCGGCGAGCGGGACGATGGAGATGTCGGCCGAGGTGGTTTGGGCGTCGAGCGTGAGGCTGGTCGGCGGCGCGACGAAATCGAGGCCCGGGGTGGCGTCGCCCTCGGCGGTGGTGTCGGTGGCGAGGTGAACGGTGAGCGGGAAATCGAGCGGGCCCTCGCGCTCGATGCGGAGCGTGGCGGGGGAGAGGCCGCGCTCGGAGGCGGTGGCCTTCACGGTCTGGAGGCGCACGGTCGGGTCCTGGTCGGTGGTGAGCTCGAACTTGAAGGCGTCGGCGGAGACGTGGCCGTTGGTATTGGTTGTGCGGATACGAGCGAAGCCGGAATCGCCGGCGGCGAAGGCGAAGGTGCCGAGGTAGTTCCAGAGGCCGCCGTTGGAGGTTTGGTCGACGGTGAAGGTGGTGACGCCGCCGGCGTGGGAGACGTCGACGGGGACGTTGGTCGCGCGGTTGGAGGACTGGGCGTAGCGGAAGTAGACGCGGTAGAGGCCGTTCTCGGGGAGGTAGGGCCGGTAGGTGATCTGCTTCTGGCCCTTGGAGCTGTTGTTGTCGGTGAGGTAGTCGGAGCCGTAGAAGCCGTTGGCGGAGCTGAGCGAGACCCACGAGCCGCTGTTGGCGACGATCTCGACGCCGGTGGGGTCGGTGTTGTCGACGATGACATGAGGCGCCGGCGCGGTGGTGGCGGTGAAGTCGAGTCCCTCGGTGTGGGCGGAGATGGCGACGGGGTTGGTCGCGGAGTCGGCGAAGGCGGGGGCGAAGACGTAGCCCTCCTTGCGGGCGGAGAGCGTGTAGCTGCCGAGGGCGAGGTTGGGGATGGTGTAGTAGCCCTGGCTGTCGGTGCGGGTGCCGCGGTAGGCGGAGCCGGTGAGGCCGTTGTGAACGCGGACGCCTTCGACGGGTTGGCCGTTGGCGAGGACGCGTCCGGAGGCGGTGAAGGTGGCGGGGCTGCCGACGCGGACGACGCAGCGGGCGCTGGAGTAGCCGCCCTTCTGGTCGACGGCGACGAGGCGGACGACGTAGTGGCCGGCGGTGCTCCAGGATTTGGATACGGAGGTCTGGTTGCCGGCGAAGGTGCCGTCGCCGAAGTCCCAGGAGTAGACGACGGTGTCGTCGTCGGGATCGGTGGCGGAGGCGGAGAGATCGAGGGATTGGTTGATCGCGAGGGTGGCGGAGGCGGGGGCGAGCGAGGGGACGGGCGGGCGGTTGGCGGAGAAGTTGCCCACCTGCACGCCGACATCGAGCCACTCGTTGGGCGCGGTGCCGCCCTGGGCGAGGATGGTGAACCAGGCGCCGGAGTCGGGGCTGCCGAACATGCGGCCGAGGGTGAGGGCGGCGTCGACCTTGTCGTTGTTGTCGCCGTTGGAGGAGTCGGCGTGCGGGCCGTCGTTCGAGAACGGCGTGGTGTCGATGAGCAGCGTGCCGTCGGAGACGAGGGTGTTGCGTCCCCATAGGACCTCGGCGCCGGAGGAGAAGTAGGCGTTGCCGGGAAAGAGGCGGCGGTAGGAGAGCCAGAAGTGCGAGCGGACGGGATCGCCGGCGGGGACGCGGAGCGAGCGGACGCCGGTCGCGTCCTTGTGGTCGGAGCGGTAGAGGCGGTAGACGCCGCTCTGGAGGATCACGGGAACGTCGGAGGCGGGGATCCAGTCGAGGAGGTATTTGTCGCGGGCGGAGAAGTGGTAGGCGGTGGTGGTGCCGGAGGCGCCCATCATGTGGTAGCGGTGGCCGTATTGCTGGGAGGGGCTGTTCTCGGGGGCGGAGGCGAGGGCCTCGCGGCTGACCGGGCTCTCGCCGGAGGTGTAGTTGTAGTTGGCGTGGTAGAGGCCGAAGTTGTGGCCGATCTCGTGAGCGGTGACGCGGAGGGCGAAATCGCCGTTGAGGTGGCAACCGGAGCCGCCGATGAAGGCGCGGCCGGCCCAGGACATGGAGGCGAGCTTCTTGGTGGCGACGGCGTAGAAGTCGTAGTTGGACGCTGGATACCCGGCGGTGGTGGCGGCCGCGACGGCGTCGGCGAGGAGGACGGTCCAGGAGTTGGCGTTGTAGTAGGCCTCGGAGTTGGGGAGAACGAGGGTGGGGGTGAAGGTGGTGGCGACGCTCGTTTTTCCGCAGGAGTTTTCGTCGTAGAAGGTGGCGACGGAGGCCTGGTGGCTTTGCGCGGTGGCGAGCGAGAGGGGCTCGGCGGCGGGGAGATCGGAGAAGGTGACGCGGATGTAGAGGAGCGTCTTGGCGCCCTCGGTCCAGGGGGAGGCGGCGCTTTCGCCCTCGGGGCCGGGGATCAGTTCGGCGGCGGCGAGGGATTCCTCGAGCTCGGCGAGAACGGCGGCGGATTCGGCTTCGTGGAGTGCGCCACCGAGGAGGTAGGGAACGGGGGCGTCGGCGGCGGTCGAAGGCGTGGCGGAGGTCGGCGCGAGGCGGCGGACGGGAGACTCGGCGACGGCGAGGGCGTCGTCGATCGCGATGCCGTGGAAGGGCAGGGCGTGCTTGGTGGAGACCTCGGCGCGGCGGCCGTAAACGAAGGCGCGGTAGGCGGTGCCCTCGACGGTGAGGGTGCGCGTGATGGTGTCGGTGTGGGCGGAGACCGAGGACGCGTCGGCGGAGGTGTGCTCGCCGGGGAGGCCGCAGGAGATGTCGACCTCGAAGCGGCCGATGGCGGCGAGCGGTTTTTCGAGGAGATCGGTGACGGCGGCGGGGAGCGTGGCGCGAGTGGCGTCGTCGACGGCGAGGCGGAGGGCGAGCTCGGGATCGTGCTCGATGAGGGCCTTCATGACCTCGCGGCGGGAGCGGGCGACGGCGAGGCCCTCGGCGAGGAGCGCGGGGCGTTCGGCTTCGGGCGCGGCGGCGTAGGTGGCGGCCCAGGCGACGAAGGCGTTGAGCGGCGCGGCGAGCGCGGCGGCGTCGGAGGCGAGGGCGGGGGAGCGCGAGGCGAGGCGTTCGCGGAGCTCGCCGGGATCGGCCGCGGTGGGGAGATCGGGGGCCGTTGCGGGGACGGAGAGCGCGGCGGGATCGGAGGCCCGGCGCGAACAGGAGGTGGCGAGGAACAGGACGAAGGGGAGGAGGAAAAGTCCGGCTCGGCGGCGCGGAAGGCGGGCGGGACGCATGGGGCGGCGAGACGACATTTGTAGTTGAGAGGCCAATACGGATTTGCGGGCCTTTCGCCGAAGAGTAGCAGGAAGCGGCTCCCGCCGGCAGGGGGAGCTCTACGCCACGTAGGAGGCGAGGAAGGATTCGAGGGCGGCGAGGAAGTCGGCGCGGCTCTCGAGGTGGGGATTGTGTCCGGAGCGCGGAAGGCGGACGAGCCGGGCGGCGGGGAAGTGGGCGCGGATGAGCGGCTGGTCCTCGGGCCGGATGTAGGGGGAACGTTCACCGGCGAGGAAGAGCGCGGGGCCGGCGAAGCGGTCGTGGGGCGCGAGCGGCGAGTTCTTGAGCTCCGGCAGGGCGGCGGTGAGGGCGAAGAGATCGAAGCTCCAGCGCCAGGCGCCGCTGTGTTCGTCGCGCTCGAGGTTGCCGGCGAGGAAGCGGCGCATGGCGGGATCGGGGACACGGCCCTCGAGGCGCATCTCGGCGTCGGCGCGGGAACGAAGGGAATCGAGACGGAGTTCGTGCATGGCGCGAAACTCCGGGACGTGGGAGGGCGTGCGGTAGAGGCGGGGGGCGATGTCGACGACGACGAGGCGGCGAACGCGGTCCGGGTGTCGGCAGGCGAAGGCCATGGCGAGTTTGCCGCCCATGCTGTGGCCGAGGAGGTCGATGCGGTGGAGGCCGCGGCGATCGAGCCAGGCGAGGAGGTCCTCGACCATGACGGGAAAATCCATCGCGGTGGATCGCGGGGAGCGTCCGTGGTTGCGGAGATCGAGGGCGAAGGCGGGGCCTTGCGAGGCGAGCTCGGAGGCGACGGTGCGCCAGTGGCGGGAGGAGGCGAGCAGGCCGTGGAGGATGACGAGCGGCGGACGGGATGCGGTCCGGGACGCGGCGTAGTCGAGGGCGGCGAGCGGGAGCGGCGAGTGCACATCGCGATGATGCCACCGAACGGGCGGGGCGTCATGGTGGGATGGATACGAAACGGCCGGTCGGGGGATTTGGCGGTCGGACGGGGGACCCGGGCGGCGGCGCAAAGAGGTGGGGCGAAAACAAAGGCGCCTCCCGCGCGGGGCGGGAGGCGTGTGCTTATGGGGCGGAGCCGTCGGCGGCTGTCAACCGCGCCGGCGGCGAAGGGAGGCGAGACCCAGCGCGCCGAGGCCGGCGAGCGCGGCGAGGGCGGAGGGTTCGGGGATGGGGGCGGCGGAGAGGGAGAGGAGACCGTTCGTCGTGTCGAAGGACCAATTGCCGAACTCGAAGAGACCGCCGCCGACGTTGGCGAATGTGGCTTCCTCGCCGAGGAGGCGGAGCGTGAAGCTGGAGCCGAAGGTCGCCGAGAGCGTGTCGACCTCGACAAGCTGCCAGGCGCCGACGTCGTCGCCGACTCCGGAGCTGTCGATGACGAAGACGCCGTTGAAGTTGGCGACACCGGCGCCGGAGACGGAGTTGGTGGCGCCCTCGTCTCCGAGCGCGAAGCGGAGCGAGGCCTCTTCCTCGAGGGTGAAGCTTCCTTCGCTGACGTGGAGATTGCCGGTCCAAGAGTTGTTGGGGTTTATGACACGCCACTCGCTGGTGCCGGTTTTGGTGATGTCGCCGGTGCCACTGAGCACACCGGTGAAGCGTAGGGCGAAGGTGGCGGCGGATTCGCTGACCACCTCTAGATTTCCGTTCACGGTGATCGCACCGGAATACGTGGTGTTGAAATTTCCAGTGCCGCTGCTGTTGCCAATCTTGAGGGTTCCGATCGCGCCGGAAACCACGGTGATGTCGTTGGAGTAATTCCAACCGGCGCGTTGGCTGAGGAGGCTGGCGTCGCCTCCGCCGGCCACTCCGAGTTGAACGGCGCCGGTGCCGAGGCTTCCGGTGCGACCGACTTGCAAGGTGCCCTCCGCGATCACGACGCCACCCGAGAAGGTGTTGGTCGAACCGGGGTTGAGATAGACGGTGCCGGATCCCGTTTTGGTGATTCCGCCGGTGCCGGTGAGCGGGGATTCGAACTCGATCTTGGTGTTGGCGCCAGCGTTGATCGCGGAGTAGCCGGAATAATTCAGGGCGATCTCGAACGTCGCATCGTCACCGGTTTCGGTGACCGTGCCGAAGGGCCTGAAGCGAATCGTCGTGGCGGAGGAAAAGTTGCTCGTGGTGATGATGTCGATGCCGGACGTGGCGAATGTCAGGACTCGATCCACGGCTCCGCTGCTGGCCGTGGAATTCTGGACGTTGTGCAGCGAGCCAAACTTGCCGGCGGCGTTGTCGAAAGTGATCGATCGGATCGTATAATCTCCTCCGGTGAGAAAGGAGGTGGGGAAGGGGGCGGTTCCATTACGTGTGGCGATCACAAGATCGGATCCGTTGATTTCGGAGGCGTCGGCGAGATTCGGATTCCAACTGGCGGGCGTCGACCAGTTGGCATTTGTGCCGTTGGAACCGCCGTCCCAATGCAAGGTGTTTTGCGCGCGGGAGAGGCCGGCGAAGGCGGCGGCCAGGGCGGCGACGAGGGCCGCGTGTTTGTGAGGGATGGGCGTCGTGATCATGTTAGCTATGGGATGGAAGTGCGCGTGTGGGTGAAGGCGTGCGGAGAGACTGGCGGTGTTGAGGCAAGGCAGTGGCCTAGGACCCGGCGGTCGGGCCTACGTCGCGTGCGGTGAATCAGGGATTCGCGGGGAGGTTGCTGGCGGGGCGGTATTCGACGTGGCCGTCGAAGAAGGCGTAGTTGCGGTCGTTCTTGTGCGGCATCGGCACGGCGTCGGCCGCGGTGGAGGCGGGATAGCCGCTCTGACCGCCGTAGTTGATGCTGTCGGCGTCGGTGATCATCCAGATCTGCGACAGCTCGGTGAAGGTGTTCCAGAGGCGTCCGTTGGCGTCGACGCCGGAGTTGTTCGGGCCGGCGGCGGCCTTGATGTCGGAGAGGCGGGCGGGCGGGGTGCCGCCGTTGGCGGTCGAGCCGAAGGGCGAGGACGGCACCATGCCGGAGGAGCGGTTCTGGTTCAGCACGTAGGTGATCTCGCGAAGCGAGTTGTCCTTGTTGCTGGCGGCGGCGCCGGCGTCGTTCGACGGGCAACGCCAGATCGCTCCGCTGCGGTTCGTGTCGAGGAAGCCGGCGAGGCGGGTCGACAAGTGGGCGGAGCTGTCGATGACGGACTGGCTGGCGAAGTTGGTGTTGTTGACCTCCGGGTTCCACACGCCGCGGTTGGTGGTGACGGTGTGGGAGCCGGGAAGGCGCCCATTGTTGCCTTCGGCGTAGAGGATGCAGGAGAGCGCGATCTGTCGGAGATTGGAGGCGCAGGCGGCGGACTTGGCGGTCTGGCGCACCGCGCCGACCGTGGGAACGAGGATCGCGGCGAGGATGCCGATGATCGCGATGACGGTGAGCAGTTCGATGAGCGTGAAGCCCCGGCGGATCGCGCGGACGGTTTTAAGAGAGTCGGAGTTCATATGGAACATTTGGGGGTAGTTGCAGCGACCGTGCCTCGCTCGTGACGTAGAACTACGCCATGTGAGTTGGGGTGGTCTGGCGTTTCGGGGTGGGTGGATACTAGCGGTTAGTCCGCACTTCGGGAATGGTGAGGAACTACGCCATCACGGGGGCCGAAATCCGGTCGCGGAAGGGGCGTGTCTTTACATTCACGGGAGCAGGACGATACGGACGTCGTCGATGCCGACGCCGTGGTCGGGGGAGCGGTTGTTCACGTCGAACCAGCGGATCCAGAGGGTCTGGCCGGGCGCGATGGCGAGGCCGCCGAGTTCGAGGTCGGCGAAGGTCGTGACGTTTTCCGGGGCGTTGCCGTCGACGGATTGAGGGGAGGAGCCTTCGCCGCCGCGCGGGGTCGTGTAGACGCTTCCGGGAACGGGCAACCATTCGCCGTCGACGATGTTTCCGTTTCCCACGCCGCAGGAGACGGAGAGCGTTTGCTGGGGGCCGGGTGCGCTGGAGACGCGCCAGAGTTCGACGCGATAGCTCAGGCGGAGCGTGCGAAGGGTGGAGTTCGTGCGGTTGGCGAGTGCGACGCCGTAGAACATGCCGCCGGCGTCGACGCCGGGGCAACGGGCGTCGCTGGGTTGTGCGCCGAGGGCGGCGTCGACGCGACGGGGCCCGGTCGCGGTTGTCGTGCCGCGGGGCGACTCGGTGCGATAAAGATAAAAGGCAAATTCATTGCGCCCGACGCCGGAGGTTGGAAGCAGGTGCACGGGCGTGGACCAGATCGAGCGTTTGCCGTCGAAGTAGGCGGCGAACCAGCCGGGGAAAGTGACGTTGTCGGTCCAGTCGAGGAGGGCGGTCTCGGCGGCGGCGGGCAGGTTGAAATCCTGCATGTAGGCGACGCCGGGCCGGGTGTAATCGATTTGCGCGGCGAGCGGGGCGACGGCGGCGATGCCAAGCAGGGTGAGCAGGCGGAGGCGGTTGGCGTGATGCATCGGAATTTTGGATACGAAGTGGCGGCGCGGACGAGATTGGAAATCAGGATGCGGGATCGGCGGCGGGTTCGGCCGGATCGGTCGGCAAGGAGGGATCGGAGGACGGGTAACCCTTCGTCTTGGCGGGTGTGTCCAGTTGGAAGGCGAAGCCCGACATGACGCGCACGACGTCGGCGACGGGGATTTGGAAAACGCCGCGGCGCACGATGTAGCCGTGGTCGAGGCCGGGTTCACCGCGGGGCGTGAAGTCCTGGCCGTGCGGATCGCGGATGGTGACGAGGTCGGTGGCTGCGTCGTAGGCAAGGACGGCGTAGGCGTGGTTGCGCGAGAGCGAGGGGACCTTGCGCGTCTTCGAGGAGGTGCCGGCGGTCATGAGGCGTTTTTCCTCGGTGGCGGCGCGGAGGAGGGCGCGGAGTTCGTCGAGTTTTTTGGCGAGTTCGTCGGCGGGCGTGTCGGAGCCGGGCAGCCAGGCCTTGCACGAGAAGCGGCGGATGGCGCGGCCGGTGAGCGTGCTGAGCATGGAGCCGGCGGAGCCGCCGCGGGTGGCGATGGCGTAGGGCGTGTCGGCGGCGTTTTTCGCGGTGCGGCGGAGTTCGCCGACGGCTTTCTCGTAGGTGGCGGCCCAGAGACCGTTGCCGCCGGTGTCGGTGCCGAGCGCGACCTCGCCGTCGGTGAGCGCGGGCACGGTGATGGCGTGGCCGAGGCCGAAGGTGACGGTGACGGAGGCGCCGTCGGGCGCGACGGTGAAGCGGCTCACGAGATCGTCCGGCGCGGCGAGGGTGAGCGCGGTGAGCGGCGCGAGGGAAAAACAGGTGCCGAGGCGACCTTGGCGAAACGAATCCAGACTCGGAGGGCCGACGAAGAGTTCGCGCGGGGAGGAGACGATTTTGCGCAGCGCGGAGTCGTAGTAGCGGTCGAGGTTGCCACGCGAATCGTGGGCGGTTTCGGGCGCCTCCTCCTCGTCGCGGGCGTCGATGAAACGCAGGGCGGGCGCGAGCGAGGAGACGGATTCGCGGGTGAAGGAGGAGACGGGATTTTGTTTGCTGCGCGCGATGCGGAGGAGGGCGACGGCGGCGGCGTTTTCACCTTTTGTGGCGGGCGAGGCGATGGCGGCGTCGAGTTCGGCGACGGACAATTTTTCGTCACGGTCGGCGTCCCAGTGGTCGAAATTTTCCAGCGCGTGGCGAACGGCTGGCGATTGCGCGACGCTGCCGGCCTGCGTCTCGGTGAACGCGAACGCGAGCAGGAAGCTGAGCGCGGAGAAAGTATTGCGAAAGCGCATGAGGGAAAATGGTGCAGGCGTTTGCGAACGGGGCGTGATCGCCCGACCGGCGGCCGGGCCTACAGGGCGGTGACGCGGAGGCGGAGGAAGCGGCGCGGGTGGAGCGCGAGCGGGGCGGCGTCGGTGACGCGGACGTGGCCGTTGGTTTCCGTGACGGAGGCGCCGCCGAGCAAAATCGTCCACCGGGTGTCGGAGGCGGAGCGCGTGGCGACGGCCTGCCAGGTGGAGCCGAGGTCGTCGGTGGCCTCGACCGTCCAGACGAGGTCGGAGGCGGACGTGTTGCGAAGGAAGGAGAGCGTGAGCCGGCCGGCGTCGAGACCGGTCGTGTAGGCGGGGGCGGGCGCGGCGACGCGCGGGCTGGCGGAGAGGCCGTATTCAAGAAAGCACGACAAGGCGTCGCCGTCGGGATCGTCGGTGGCGTCGAGGGCCGGGGAGAGACCGTGGGCGCCGAGCCAGGCGGCGAAGTTCGCGCGCCCGGAGGCGAGCGCGGCGATCTCGGTCTCGGGCAGGGCGCGTTGGTAGACGCGGATGTCGCGAAAGGCGCCGCTCATGAAGCCGGCGGCGCCGGCGGAGGCGGGACGCCAGCCGAACCAGAGCAACTCGTCGGGCGCGAGCGTGCCGGTGCGGCCGCTGGCGGTCTTGCGCAGGACGCCGTCGATATAGACGCGCGCGGTGCCGTCGGTGGCGACGGAGAGCGCATAGTGGCGCCAGACGCCGTCCTGCCAGGAGAGCGGCGAAGTGCGAGGGACGTCGAGGGCGTTGGTCGCGAAGCCGGGGAAGTTGGTGCGGAGGGCGACGGTGCCGTTGGTGGCGTTGGTCGTGGCGAGGTAGAGGTGGAGCGAGCCGGCGGCGCCCCGTGTGCCGTAGGTGGCGATGTTTTGGTTTGCGATCGTGCCGCCGGGTTCGAGGCGGAAGAAAAACGCGAGCGTGAAGGCGCCGTCGGGATCGAGGGTGAATTTCGGGAGCGCGAGCGTGTCGTCGACGCCGTCGAGGACGATGGCGGGGGCGTTGTCGGCGGAGGGGTCGAACGTTGGGAAGGGGCCGGAGATGGCGTTGTCGGGATCGTCGGCGGGGAGCGTGGTGGCGTGGCGGTCGAGGCCGGAGCTGTCGGAGGCGACGTTGCCGTCGAGGTCGCCGCGCAGCCAGATGGCGAGGCCGGCGGGGCGGTCGTCGTCGAGGATGCGCGCGGTGGCGGAGACGGGATAACCGGCGGAGAAACCCGCGCCCGCGCCGAGGCCGAGAGTGAGCGTGCGATCGGGGGCGGCGCGGCCGTCATCGATGAGCGGGACCGCGATCTCGGTGGTGGCGACGCCGTCGGCGAAGGTGGCGGAGCCGGGGGCGACGAGGTAGTCGGCGCCGGGCAGGGCGGTGCCGGACCAAAGGAGGGGGACGGTGAGGGCGGAGCTTGTCTTGGTGCGGGTGAGTCGGAAACGCGCGGGGCCGGCGGATTCGGAGAGCGAGGGCGTGAGGGCTTCGACGCGGACGACTTGGCTGGAACCGTCGCCGAGCGTGAGCACGAGCGGCGTGGTGTCGGCGGTTTGGGTGGCGGTGGGATCGAGCGTGACGACGATGGTTTTGTCGCCGGCGGAGGAAGTGGCGGCGTTGGGCGTGATCGTGAACGTGGCGGTGGTGGCGCCGGCGGCGAAGTAGACGGTGGAGTTTAGAGTGGAGGTGTAGTCGCCGGACGTGCCGCGCACGGCGGTGCCGCCGAGGGTGACGGGCAGCGTGGTGGAGAGGCCGAGGTGACCGGTGCGACGGATGGTGAGGGTGAGCGGCGGGCCGCCGCGCGTGAGGACGGTCGAGGCGGGCGGCTGGATGCGGGAAAGGGAAAGCGTGCCGAGATCGTATCCGTAGTTGTCCCACAAATACGGTTGAAGGACCTGGGCGAAGCGGGTGGCGAAGGTGGCGCGGGAACTGGCGGTGTCGCGGAGGCCGCTGTAGTGGGTCTCGATCTGGACGCCGTGGATCGTGTCGTTGTCGAGGATGCAGGAGTGGGTGCGGACGATGTGGCCGCCATCGAAGAAGAGCGCGTCGCCCGGCGAGGGATAATCGGGCGCGGGCCAGGCGGGCACGCTGCGGCGGTTGAAGAGATCGCCGAGGCTGCGGTGTCCGCGCAGCAGGGTGGGGAAGGGCAGGCCGGGGCGCGCGAGGGCGAGAGTGCGGAGCGTGCTCATCCAGGCGTAGCCGGGGCTGGAGATCGCGGCGTCGGAGACGTTGAGCTGGGTGGCTCCGAGCGCGTAGCCGAGTTCGAGGCGGTGGATCGAATGGCCGTGGCCGTGGAGATCGACGAGGAAACCGAAGCCGAAGGATTCGCGGGCGGCGGCGCGGGCGGCGGCGACGTAGTCGTGGAACTCGGTCCAGGCCTGCTCGGCGAAGCTGTTGCCCTGGGCGCCCTCGACGATGTCGCGGTTGGGGTCGAGCTTGATGCGGTTGAGGTGGCAGATGACGAGGTGCGGGCGTTTGCCGGTGCGGCTGACGATCTCGTCGTAGCAGGCGATGGCGAGTTCGCGGGTGTTGGTGTCGGTGACGACGGTGCCGTAGGTCCGGTCGGGGATTTTCGAGGGCGTGAGCGAACCGCCGTGCGGCGCGGTGAGGATGATCGGGAGATCGCCGGCGCGGTATTCGATGTAGTTGTTTTGCCCGTAGTAAGTTTGTCCGGCGACGAAGGGCTGGGCGCGGAGCGAGGGGAGAAAAACCGCGAGGAAAACGAAGAGGAGGGGGAGGAGGGGCGCGGATCGGACGCCCGACCGGCGGTCGGGCCTACAACAAGAGTGCTGCGGGTCGGGCATCGCGGGCGGCGGGGCTCAGGCCTCGTCGAAGAGGCGTTGGAGCTCGGCGAGATCGCGGGTGCGGGTGAGGCCGAGCACGAGGAGAATGCGGGCTTTTTGCGGGCTGAGGGCGCGGGCGGCGATCCAGCCGAGTTTGTCGTCGTCGACCTCCATGTTGCGGTTGACGAGACCGCGGCCGGCGCGGGCGGAGCGGACGACGATGATGCCTTCGCGCGAGGCGCGCTCGAGGGCGGCAAGCAGCGGAGCGGAGGCGTTTCCGTTGCCGACGCCGGAGAGCACGATGCCGGCGGGGCGGCGCTCGGCGGGGAGGGCGAGGAGGGCGTCGACGACGGTGCCGTCGACGTCGCCGTGGGCGGAGACGATGGCGACGCGCGGGAGCTTGGCGGCGTCGAGCGCGGCGAGGTCAAAACCGTCGCCGGGCGCGGGGCGTAGGGAATTTGCGGATACGGTGAAGACGGGGCCGGCGGGCGTGGCGGAGCCGACGGGGCCGTCGTTGGGCGATTGGAAGGTGTCGATCGCCTCGGTGGCGGTCTTGCGCACGTCGCGCGCGGAGTGGAGCTCGCCGTTGAGAAGAAGGAGCGGGCCGTAGCCGCGGGCGGCGGGCGAGGCGGCGGTGGCGACGGCCGAGCGGAGATTCACCGGGCCGTCGGCGGCGGGATCGGTGGCGGGCAACATGGCGCCGGTGAGGACGACCGGTTTTTCGGAGCGGAGCACGAGGCGGAGGAACCAGGCGGTTTCCTCCATCGTGTCGGTGCCGTGGGTGATGACGACGCCGGCCACGTCGGGATCGGCGAGGCGCTCGGCGGCGCGACGCGCGAGGTGGAGCCAGAGCTCGGCGGTGATGTCCTGGCTGGCGATGTTGGCGATTTGTTCGCCGTCGAGACGCGCGACTTTTTCGAGGCCGGGGAGTTTGGAGAGGAGGTGGTCGAGGGTGAGGACGCCGGGTTTGTAGGCGGCGGCGCCGGGCGTGGCCTGGACCCCGGCGATGGTGCCGCCGGTGGCGAAGATGGCGACGCGCGGGAGTTCGTCGGAGCGGGCGACGGAGGCGAGGAGGGACGCGCAGAGGACGGCGGTGAACGCGAGCGGGAGGCGGGCGAGGCGAGTGAGGGGGGAGTTCATGCGCGAGCTTATGAACGCGTTCGTCGCCGCGGTCGAACCACGGCGACGAGAGGATGCCGACGAAGGCGAATGGCGCGGCGCGGGCGCGTTATTCGGTGGGGCCGCCGGCAGCCCAGAGGAGGGCGCGCGGGACCATGTTTTCGAGTCCGGGGGTGTTTTCCGGGTGCGGGCTGGAGATGAAGACGCGGCCCTTGCCGAAGGTGCCGATGGCCTGGGCGGGGCTGCCGACCTGGACGCCGACGGGCGTGCCGTTGTCGGCGATCTCGGTGAGGTAGGTGGCGACGGGCGTGTAGTCTGGGATGTCGTCGCGGCCCATGGGCTTGATCACGGGGCCGTTGTTGTATCGAACTTTGAATACGTCGGTGACGGGGCCGAAGATCTCGCGTCCGGCGGGGTCGAGGCGGATGTCGAGGAAGGCGCGGCCGCGGCGCCACTTGGAGGAGACGGTGCGGGCGTCGAGAATGCCGAGGCCCCACTCGAAGTTGGCGCAGGCGAGGTAGGCGCCGGCGCAGACGCCGAAGTAGCCGCCGCCGTTGCGGACGAACTCGCGGACGTTGGTGCGGCCGGCCTCGCCGATGGCGTTGCCCTGCTTGGAGCCGCTGCCGCCGGAGAAGACGATGACGTCGAAGCGTCCGGTGAGGTCGGCGGTGCCGACCTCGGCGGGGCTGAGACGGGTGATTTGCGCGCCGGCGAGCTGGCGCGCGCGGGCCTCGACGTGCTCGATGCCGGAGTCGCCGGAGCCGGGGCCGTCGTAGATGGCGATGCGGATGGGGCGGGTGGTGACGGGCGCGGCGACGATGGTCTTGTGGCCGTTGATGTCGGGCGGGATGACGAAGGGCTTCGCGGAGGAGGACGCGGAGGCGTTCTGGGCGCGGGCGGGCGTGATCGCCGACGACAGGAGCGCGGCGACGGCGAGCAGGGCGGAGGTGCGGAGGAGTGTGAACATAGGGGACATTCGTTGCGAAAAACTGCGCGAAACACGGGAGCACGGGGCGGGCCTCGGGGATGGCGTGGAACTACGCCGGGTGGCGAACAGGGGCGGGGACGCGGGGCGGGGCGGCGAATCCATGAAACGGCATGTTATCCGCAAAGCGCCGGTGACGGGAGGCGACGGGGCTACGCCGGGGGGGATGGGGGAGACTACGACATGGCGGGCGCGCGAGCGCCGGACGTCGCGTGAGGCGGAGCGGTCGGGGAGCGGGAAACGGGCTTCGCGCTTGTGCGGCGCGCGGCCCGGCGAATGCTTTGGCGTCGCAATGGCTTCCCGCGCAAACGCCCTCGTCTCCGCCACGCTCGAGTCGCCCACCCGGGGCGTGATCGAGCTTCGTCACGACTGGCGCGGGCGGAGCGTGCCGGTTTTCGTGATCGCGGGGGGGGCGTTTCGCATGCGGCGACTGGAACGGCTGGCGACCGCGCGGTTCGGGCTGCGCGCGGGATATCATTTTCCGCAGGACGGCGTGATCGAGTTCGTGTTCGATCCGGCGTTGATGCCCGGGCTCGATCTGGAGCGCGAGACGGTGCACGTGGCGGGCGAGTTCAACGGCTGGCGTGGCGCGGAGCTGGTGGAGTGGGCGATGCGCCCCCGTGTGCTGGCCGGGCGTCCGGTGCTCACGTGGACGGGGCCGGCGGACGCGGTGCTCGAGGGCGGACGGCGGTTCAAGTTCGTCACGGGAAAACACAAATGGATCCCGGTGCCGTGGGACGCGCCCGCGGCGGAGCGCGACGAGGCGGGAAACCTGAACCACGTGATCGATCCGGAGCGCACCGGGTGCCATCTGTTCGCCTTCGAGCTGGAGGCGCCGGCGGATCTGTCGGCGACGTTGACCGTGCGCTGGGCGGAAGGGCACGCGGGTGAACAGGTGCCGCTGCGTCCGGGCAACTTTTTCTACGAACTCGCGAGCGAGCTGCCGCTGGGGGTGCATCCGCGGAGCGAGGGCACGGTGTTCCGGCTTTTCGCGCCGCGCGCGCGATCGGTCGAGCTCGCGGTGTGCGCCTACGCTCAACGAGCAGGACCGGCCCCACCGTTACCGGCTGGCGCGCCGACCCGACGCGGACGGCGCGGCGGGCGTGTGGGAGGTGACGCTCGAAGGCAACCTCCACGGCTGGTATTACTGGTATCAGGTGGACGGTCCGCGCGACGCTTTCGGCATCTTCGATCCGAAGCGTCGCGTGCTCGACCCCTACGCGTTGGCGGTCGTGGGCCGTGAGGGGCCGGGCATCATCCTCGATCACGCGCGACTGGAGCGCCTGGCGGACGCGCGAGAATTCAAGACCCCCGCGTGGCACGATCTCGTGATCTGCGAGGCGCACGTGCGCGATCTCGCGGCGCGGGCGCCGATCGAGGCGGACGAGAACGAACGGCGCGGTTTCGCAGGGCTGACGAAATGGGTCGGGAGCGAGGACTTCTACCTCGCGCGGCTCGGCGTGAACTGCGTGGAGCTGCAGCCCTTGCAGGAATTCGACAACGTCACGCGCGAGGAATACCACTGGGGCTACATGACGGTGAACTGGTTCGCCCCGGCGAGCGCCTACGCGTCGCGTCCGGAGGCGGCCTCGGGCGTGCGCGAGCTGCAGGATCTGGTGAGGGCCTTCCACGCGCGCGGAATCGCGGTGATCGTGGACGTCGTCTACAACCACGTGGGCGAGCCGGCGCACCTGATGTTTTTGGACAAGCTCTACTACTTCGAGCAGGACGCGTCCGGGCGGCTTTCGAACTGGAGCGGCTGCGGCAACGACACGCGTTGCTCGGCGGCGATGATGAAGCGCCTGATCATCGACAGCTGCGCGCACTGGCTCGACGTCTACGGCGTGGACGGTTTCCGCTTCGACCTCGCCGATCTCGTCGGCGTGCCGGTGTTGAAGGACGTGGAGGCGGCTTTGAAGCGGGTGAAGCCCGACGTGATCCTCATCGCCGAGCCCTGGAGTTTCCGCGGCCACGCCGCGGGCGAGCTGCGCGACACCGGCTGGGCGTCGTGGAACGATGGATACAGGAACTTTCTGCGCGACTACGTGCGCGGCGCCGGCACGCGCGAGTCCTTCGAGTATTTCCTCCGTGGCTCGCCCTGGTATTACGCGAAGTGGCCGGCCCAGACGGTCAACTACACCGAGTCGCACGACGACCGTTGCTGGATCGACGTCATCACGGAGAACCCCGGCAACGACGGTCATTTCCCGACCGTCCACGATCGCCTGCGCACGCATCTGATGGCGGCGGTGTTGTTCGGCTCGATCGGCATCCCGATGATCTGCGAGGGGCAGGATTTCCTGAAATCCAAGCGGGGCGTGACCAACACCTACCTGCGCGGGGACCTGAACGCCCTCGATTACGGGCGCATCCGCCGGTTCCCGGCCACGCATGCGTATTTCGCGGACTGGATCGCCTTCAGGCTGTCGGAAACCGGCCGTCTGTTGCGCCACTTCTCGCGCTCGAGCGAAGGCTTTTTCCAGTTTCTCTGGGCGGAGAACTCCACGGCCGTCGCGGTGATCTACAACGCCGATCTCGCCCAGGGCCCGCGTCGCCTGCTTTTCGCGATCAATCCGACGACCGAGGACGTGGCGCTGCCCGTTGGCGATTGGGCCGCGCTTCCATGGCGACAGCTTGCCGACCACGAGCGGTTTCTCCCCCCGAATCGTCCCGCGGGCGCGCAGAGGGTGACGCCCCGCCTGCCGCTTCCGGCGCTGGCCTGCGGGCTCTGGGTCGCGGAATAGGCCGGGTCCGACCGGGCTTTCCTTGGCCTTCGGGCGTCAAGGCAAGACCCGCGCAGTCCCCGCCAAAGGCCGCGCCGCCAAAACCCTTGCGTTCCGACCTTCGCGGCTTCTTTTCTGGTTCTTTCCGCGTCTACCCGACGCCCTTCACCACACAGTAAACAACACACCACACTCGGAGCCCTATCATGGCTATCAAAGTCGCTATCAATGGTTTCGGCCGTATCGGCCGCCTCGTTTTCCGCGCCCTCGTCGAGCAGGGCCTGCTTGGCACGACCCTCGATGTCGTGGCCGTGGGCGACATCGTCCCCGCCGACAACCTCGCCTACCTGGTCAAGTATGACTCCACCCAGGGCAAGTTCCAGGGCACCGTGAGCTCCAAGAAGTCCTCCCCGGACAAGGCCGAGGACGACGTGCTGGTGATCAACGGCAAGGAGATCCTCGTCGTCTCCGCCAAGACCCCCGCCGATCTTCCCTGGGCCAAGCTGGGCGTCGATCTCGTCATCGAGTCCACCGGTCTCTTCACCGACGCCGAGAAGGCCAAGGGCCACCTCACCGCCGGCGCCAAGAAGGTCATCATCTCCGCCCCCGCGAAGGGCGAGGACATCACCGTCGTCATGGGCGTGAACGACGACAAGCTCGACCTCTCCAAGCACAACATCATCTCCAACGCCTCCTGCACCACGAACTGCCTCGCCCCGATCGTGAAGGTCGTGCTCGAGAAGTTCGGCATCGTCGAAGGTCTGATGACCACCGTGCACTCCTACACCGCCACCCAGAAGACGGTGGACGGCCCCTCCAAGAAGGACTGGAAGGGCGGCCGCAGCGCGGCGATCAACATCATCCCGTCCTCGACCGGCGCCGCCAAGGCCACCGCGCTCGTTCTCCCCGAGGTCAAGGGCAAGCTCACCGGCATGTCCTTCCGCGTGCCGACCCCGACCGTGTCGGTCGTCGACCTTACCGTGAAGACCGAGAAGGCCACCTCGCTCGCCGAGATCAAGGCCGCCATTAAGGCCGCCTCCGAGTCCGGCCCGCTCAAGGGCATCCTCGGCTACACCGAGGACGAGGTCGCCTCCACCGACTTCATCCACGACACCCACTCCTCGATCTTCGACGCCGGCTCCTCGATCGAGCTCAACAGCACCTTCTTCAAGCTCGTGTCCTGGTATGACAACGAGTGGGGCTACTCCAACCGCGTCGTCGATCTCACCAAGAAGATCGCCGCCGCCCTCTAAGCTCCGGCTTTAGACACCGTGTAGCCCACGGAAAACACGGAACCACACGGAAGCAGTTTCCGTGTCTTCCGTGTGTTCCGTGGGCTCTTTGTTTTAATCCCTCCGATCCTCCCTTTCCCGCCATGGCCAAGTTCAAATCCATCCGCGATCTCCAGCTCGCCGGCAAACGCGTCCTCATGCGCGTCGACTTCAACGTCCCGCAGGACAAGCAGACCGGCGCCATCACCAACACCGCGCGCATCACCGCCGCCCTGCCCACGATCCAATACGCCCTCGAGCAGGGCGCCTCCGTGGTCCTCATGTCGCACCTCGGCCGTCCGGACGGCAAGCGCATCGCCAAGTTCTCCCTCAAGCCCGTCGCCGTCGAACTCGAGAAACTCCTCGGCCGTCCGGTGAAGTTCCTCGACGACTGCGTCGGCGCCGCCGTCGAAGGCGTGACCGCCAAGCTCCAGCCCGGCGAGGTCGTGCTCCTCGAAAACCTCCGCTTCCACATCGAGGAAGAGGGCAAGGTGAAGAACGAGGACGGCACCTCCACCAAGGCCGATCCCGAGAAGGTGAAGGCCTTCCGCGACTCCCTCACCAAGCACGGCGACGTCTTCGTGAACGACGCATTCGGCACCGCCCACCGCGCCCACTCTTCCATGGTCGGCGTCTCGCTCCCCGAAAAGGCCGCCGGCTTCCTCATGGAGGCCGAGCTCAAGGCCTTCAACAAGGTCCTCGAAAACCCCGACCGCCCGCTGCTCGCCATCCTCGGCGGCGCCAAGATCGCGGACAAGATCCCCCTCATCAACAACCTCCTCGACAAGGCCGACAAGGTCATCATCGGCGGCGGCATGGCCTACACCTTCCACAAGGTGAATCGCGGCATGAACATCGGTTCCTCCCTCTTCGATCCCGAGGGCGCCAAGATCGTCGCCGAACTCGAGGCCAAGGCCAAGGCCAAGGGCGTGGAGCTGATCTTCCCGGTCGACTTCGTCGCGGCCGACAAGTTCGCCCCCGACGCCAACACCCAGGCCGCCACCCTCGAGAGCGGCATTCCCGACGGCTGGGAAGGCCTCGACGCCGGTCCGAAGTCCATCGAGCTCTTCCGCCAGGCCATCCTCTCCTCCAAGACCATCGTCTGGAACGGTCCCGCCGGAGTGTTCGAATTCGACAAGTTCGCCACCGCGACCAAGGCGATGGCCGACGCCATCATCGAGGCCACCGAGAAGGGCGCCACGACCGTCGTCGGCGGCGGCGACACCGCCACCGCGGCCAAGAAGTTCGGCGCCGCCAAGAAGGTCAGCCACTGCTCCACCGGCGGCGGCGCCTCCCTCGAGTTCCTCGAAGGCAAGGCCCTCCCCGGCGTCGTGTTCCTCGAAAGCTGAGCTTTTTGAGGCGCACACCGTCGAAGGTCTGAACGTCCGAGGTCGCAGGTCGTTTCCTGCGGCCATCGGACCCCAGGTCTTCGATAAGACTGGCACGGCGGATGCCGTGCCGGGCTCGACCTTCGACTATTGGACCTTAGACTTTCGACTTCCCTCCCTTTTCCATCATGTCCCTCCGCAAAAAAGTCATCGCCGGTAACTGGAAGATGAACAAGACCGCCGCCGACGGCGCGGCCCTCGTGGCCGACATCGTCGCCGAGGTCGGCAAGCAGAACGACGTCGAAGTCGTCGTCTGCCCGCCGTTCACCGCCCTCGAGAGCGCCGCCGCCAAGCTCGACGGTTCGACCATCAAGCTCGGCGCGCAAAACGTGCACCCCGAGCCCTCCGGCGCCTACACCGGGGAGATCTCGGCCGGCATGCTCCGCTCCCTCTTCGTCTCGCACGTCATCCTCGGGCACAGCGAGCGCCGCACCTACTTCGGCGAGACCGACGCCTTCATCAACCAGAAGGTCCTCGCTTCCCTGAAGGCCCAGTTGAAGCCCATCCTCTGCGTCGGCGAGACCCTCGCCGAGCGCGAAGCCGGCACCACGCTCAAGGTTGTGCAGACCCAGCTCGAGGCCGGCCTCGAAGGCGTGTCCAAGGACCTCGCGACGAGCGTCATCATCGCCTACGAGCCCGTCTGGGCCATCGGCACCGGCAAGGTTGCCACGACCGAGCAGGCGCAGGAAGTGCACGCGTTCATTCGCAGCCTTCTCGTGAAACTCTTCGGCGACGCGGTCGCCCAGAAGGTGCGCATCCTCTACGGTGGCTCCATGAAGCCGGCCAACGCCCCCGAGCTGCTCGCGCAGAAGGACATCGACGGCGGCCTCATCGGCGGCGCTTCGCTCGAGTCTCGCAGCTTCGTCGAACTCGTGAACGCCGCCATCGCGGCCAACTGATCGAAGCGATTTTTCTCCTCTCTCACGGCGCGCCGGTTTCCCCGACGCGCCGTTTTGCTTTTCGGCGCGAGGATGAAGTATTTCCGGTGGCGTCATACATTTTGCATGCCGTCATATCTAAACCCGGAGGATTGCGATCCCTGTAGGCCAGGCCGCCGGCCTGGCTGCCCGACCAACGGTCGGGCCTACATCGCCGCCGAGCTTTGATACGTGTGCGATGGTATCAGTCCCTGGACGCGTTTCTCACGCCCGAGGACGGGCGTGGCCGCTATTCGAACCCCAATGATTTCGAGGCGAGTTCCACGCTCACAATTTTGAGACGAAGCACGGGCGGCGTTTCGGGCGTAGACTGGAGCGCATCATGAAAACGCTCCTTGTCATCGATTCCAGCGCGCGGGTGAGCCGCTCCATCACCCGGCATCTCACCCGGCGTGTCGCGGAAAACTGGATACGACGGTTCCCGGCCGGTCGGTTGCTGCACGTGGACGTCGGCCAAGATCCGCCTCCCGCCATCGACGAAAAATGGATCGCCGCCGCTTATGCACCGCAGGCGGAGCGCACGCCCGAGATGGGCGCGGCCCTCGCGGCGAGCGATCGTTATGTCGACCAACTTCTCGCAGCCGATGCGATCGTCATCGGAGCGCCGCTCTACAACTTCGGCATGCCCGCGCCGCTTAAGGCCTACGTCGAGCAGATCGTGCGCGTGGGGCGCACTTTCGATTTCAACGGCGGGGAGGGGGATTCCTACACCGGTCTCGTGGGCGACAAACCGACTTTGCTCGTGACCGCTTCCGGTGCGGCGAGCGTGGTGATCGGTGGTCTCGGCACCGACGCGACCCACCTCGAGCCGCAGTTGCTAACGATGCTTCGGTTGATGGGAATTCGCGACGTGACGACCGTGGCTTTCCGCGGTCAGCAGTTGGATGCCGCGCACATCGCGCGTGAACTCGCCGCCGCCGAGCGCGCGGTCGACGCGTGGCCGGCGGCGGCGGTGTCGGTCGCGGCTGCGTGATCCGATGGCAAAACTGTGCCCGCCTTTTGCGCGGTTGTTGCGATGACCTATGTTCCGCCCATGAAGAGCCCGCTTCCGCTTTCTTCGCGTGGTGTCGATCGTCTGGCGCGTTATCGGCCGAAGGTGGATCCGTTGCGGCGCGAGTGCCCGCTACGAGTTGCGGTTGATGTCATCCGCGGCCGCTGGAAGCCGTCGATTTTTTATCATCTCAGCCGCGGTCCGAAACGTTTCACCGAGCTTGCGGATGCATTGACTGGAATCACCGCGCAGACGCTCACCTTGCAGCTCCGCCAACTCGAGGCCGACGGTGTGGTGCGGCGCAGCGATCACGGTGGCGTGCCGCCGCGCGTCGAGTATGCGTTGACCGACTCCGGGCGAAGACTCTGGCGGATTGTGCTCAAGCTCGAGCAATGGGCGGCTGAGCACCTGACGTAGCGAGCGAGCGTCTAGGCGGATTGGGCGGCGGGGCCGAGCAGGAGTTGGGGGCGCAGGGAGCCAGGCGTTGTGACGACGCGGGCGGGCACGGCGAAAACTTCCTGGATGAGCGCGGGCGTGAGGATTTCCGCGATGGGGCCGGTGGCGGCGACGCGGCCGTGGCGGAGCACGAGCGCGTCGTCGGCGTAGGCGAGGGCGAGATTCAGGTCGTGCAGGACGGCGAGCACGGCGACCTGTTCGCGCGCGGCGAGGTCGCGGGCGAGGGAGAGCACCGAGTGTTGGTGGGCGAGGTCGAGGCTCGAGGTTGGTTCGTCGAGGAGGAGAACGCGTTCCGCGGGCGGCTCGACGCCGGGTGCGGGGCGGAGTTGCACGAGGGCGCGGGCGAGGTGCACGCGTTGGCGTTCGCCGCCGGAGAGCGTCGGATAAACGCGGTCCGCGAAGGTGGCGAGGTCGACCTGGGCGAGGGCTCCGCGGGCGAGGGCGTGGTCCGCCGCGGAGTCGCCGCCGCCGGGGTGCGGGATGCGACCGAGGCGGACGACCTCCTCGACGCGGAAGGGGAAACGCAGGTCGCTCTCCTGCGGCAGCACGGCGCGGCGGCGGGCGAGCTCGGCGACCGGCCAGGCGGAGAGCGGGCGGCCGGCGAAGGCGACCTCGCCGGAGTCGGGGCGGAGTTCGCCGGCGAGGATGCGGAGCAGCGTGCTTTTGCCCGCGCCGTTGGGGCCTATGACGGCGGTGACGCGGCCGGGCGCGAGCGTGAGCGAGACGCGGTCGAGCAGGGCGCGATCACCGCGGCGGACGACGAGATCGGTGGCGGCGAGCATGGGTCAGGAGAACACGCGGTCGCGGCGGCCGCGGCGGAGGAGGTTGAAGAAGACGGGTGCGCCGAGCGCGGCGGTGACGACGCCGACGGGCAGCTCGGCGGGCACGGCGATGGTGCGCGCGAGGAGGTCGGCGGCGAGGAGGAGCGTGGCGCCGAGCAGAGCGGAGGCGGGCAGGAGCCAGCGGTGGTCGGGCCCGATCGTCTGACGCACGAGGTGCGGAACGACGAGGCCGACGAAGCCGATGCCGCCCGCGATGGAGACGGCCGCGCCGACGCCGGCGGCGGTGGCGAAGACGAGGTGGCGTTTGAGTCGCGCGAGGTCGACGCCGAGGTGGCCGGCCTCGGCCTCGCCGAGGAGGAGGGCGTTGAGCGCGCGGGCGTGGAGCGGGACGAGGATCGCGGCGGGGAGGACGAAGGGGAGGGCGACGCCGAGCTTGGCCCAGGAGACCTGCGCGAGGCTGCCGAGCGTCCAGAAGGTGAACTGCCGGAGCTGGTCGTCGTCGGCGAAGAAGAGCACGAGGCCGGTGCCGGCGCCGGCGAGGGCGTTGATGCCGACGCCGGCGAGAAGCATGAGGGCTACGACGACGCGGCCCTCGAGGATGGAGGCGCGGTGCATGACGGCGGTGGCGAGCAACGCGCCGGCGAGGGCGCAGGCCGGGAGGACGAGTTGTCCGAGAAAAATGAATACGGAGGCGAGCGCGGTGGCGGCGAACTTGACCGCGAGCACCGCGCCGAAGGCCGCGCCGCCGGTGACTCCGATCAGGCCGGGGTCGGCGAGGGGGTTGCGGAAGAGGCCCTGCATGGCCGCGCCGCAGAGGCCGAGGACGGCGCCGACGAGCACGGCGGCGAGCGCGCGGGGAAGACGGATGGAGAGGAGGACGGTCTGGTCGAGCGGGGGGAGACGATCGGCGCGGCCGGTGAGGCCGAGCCAGAGCGTGTCGAGCGGAAGGCGCGCCGCGCCGAGGGCGAGCGCGGCGGCGAAGACGAGCAGCAGGACGACGCAGAGCGCGAGGACGAGGGCGCTGCGGTGCCGAGGGAGGAGGAGGGCGCTCAAGACAGGGGAGACGGGGCGCGGAGGCGAAACGGCTCCGCCGTTCCGCTACGGGGCGGAGCGGGCGGATGCGAGGGCGGGCGCGGCGGGACGGAGGAGGGCGGCGACCTCGGCGACGGCGTCGCCGAGGCGGGGACCGAAGGAGAGGTGGTAGCCGAGATCGAGCGCGTGAATGCGGTCGGCGCGGCCGGCGCGGGTGGCGCGGAGCCAGGCGGGCGGCTCGCGGTGCGGGGAGCGCGGGTTCACGCCGTAGAAGATGACGTCGGGATCGAGGGCGAGAAGCGCCTCGGCGTTGAGGGGCTTGTAGCCGACGAGGCCGGTGAGCGGGTTTTCGCCGCCGGCGAGCTCGATGAGGGCGTCGGCTGCGGTGCCGTCGTAGGCGGCCTGCGTGGCGGCCTCGTCCATGCTCATGAGGAACACGGCGCGGACGGGACGGGCGGAGGAGGCTTCGTTGTTCTTCTTAACGGCGTCGAGCTGGGCGCGGAGTTTCCCGGCGAGGGCGGCGGCCTCGGTCTCGCGATGGAGCACCTCGCCGAGGCGGGCGATGTTGGCGAGGAGGGTCTCGGCGGAGTAACGCGCGTCGAGGTGGACGAAGGTCACGCCGGAGTTTTTGAGGATCTCGACCTGCGGCGCGGGACCGGTGCCCTGGGCGGCGAGGATGAGCGTGGGTTTTTGCGCGAGGACGCCTTCGGCGCCGATGGTGCGGAAGTAGCCGACGTCGGGCAGGCGGTGGACGGCGGCGGGGAAGACGCTGGAGGTGTCGCGCGCGACGATCTGGTCGCCCGCGCCGAGGGCGAAGACGGTCTCGGTGATCGCGCCGCCGAGGGAGACGATGCGCTCCGGCTGGGCGGCCGAAGCGGAAATGACCAAGGCCCAATGTCCAATGACCAATGCGGCGAGGAGGCGAAGCGGGTGCATGGGATGAGTGGCCTTAGGCTTTGTGTGGGGCGTGACCGTGGGCCGGGGTGTGGCCGGTGTCGTTGACGTGGCTGAGCTTGTTCCAGTCGAGCGGGTCGACGTCGTAGGCCTGGCCGAAGCCGGAGACGAGGCGGCCGCGGGAGGGTTCGAGGCGGAACATGCGGAAGTCGACCATGCCTTCGAGGTGTTCCATGACAGGACCGAACTTGGCCTTCAGGGCGCTCATGTGCGTGGCGAAGGCGGGCTCCTCGCGCGGGACGAGGGTCGCGGTGGCGGGGAAGGTGAGGCGCTGGCGGGCGAGGAGCTGTTTGGCGGCGGACTCGTCCTGGATGAGGAAGACGCTGGCCTTGCCGGTGTCGGCGAGGTTGCGGGTGTGGAGGGAGAGGCCGCTGACGTAGATGTAGAAGGCGCCGTCGGCGCCGAGGACGGCGGGGGCGACGGAGGCGTCGGGTAGTCCTTCTTTGGATACGGTGCCGAGGATGACGGTCTTGAGGTTTTCGCGGAGGGCGGAGGCGGCCTCGCGGGCGCGGGCGAAGGCGTCGTCCTTGCGGGCGGAGGGCGCGGCGGGGGCGGCCTTGGCGGCGGTCATGGCCATCTCGACGAGGACGTGGTGGGCGTCGGCGGCGGTGTCGAGGGGCTTGGGGTAGGCGATGCGCACGGGAATGTCGCCGCCGGGGAGGGTGGCGGTGATGGACATGCCCTGCCGGTCGAGATCGTCGAGGCGGGCGGCGGTGGCGTTGGCGAGGCCGCCGAAGTGGCGGACGTAGTTGAGGACGGCGTCGGCGTGGTCCTCGTTCATGTGGCCGACGATGCGGTCGCGGTGGGCGGCGGGAAAGAAGGGGGCGGATTCGGTGGCGGTGCTCATGGTCGTGTGGTCTTAAGTCGTGGGCGGAGGAAAAACGGGGAGTGGAGGGGAAAGGCCGGGGCGGGACGCCCCGGCTTTGAATCACGGGCAAGATGCCCGTGCCACTTTCTCAGCGGCGGCGGCGGCGGGTGGCGGAGCAACCGAGGACGCCGAGGCCGGCGAGGGCGGCGAAGGCGGAGGGCTCGGGAACCGCGGCGGCGTCGAGGCGGAAGGCGTCGAGCGACACGTGGCCGTCGGCGCTGGTGATGTGGAGCGAGAACGTGTCCGAGGCGGAGACGCCGAGGTCGGTCCAGGTCCAGGCGTAGATGTAGAAGGTATTGGATCCTTCGATGATGGAGCCGAGGTAGGTCCGGGTGGGCGCGCTCCAAGAGCCATCGCCCGAGACGGAGAAGTGTTCGCCGGCGGGGACGATGTTGTCCTCGAGGGGGACGTTTTGAAGGGGGCCGGTGGCCTTGAGCTGGAGCGTGAGCGTGTCGAAGGACGCGGAGGCGACGATGTCGAGGGTGAGGCCGAAGGGATTGCCGTTCGCGCCGGTGCCGGAGTAGATGCGTTCGCCGCTGCCGGTGACCGTGCCCGGCATGGAGGCGGAGAGCGTGGCGGTGAAGGCGGAGTCGTCGAAGGAGGTCGGCGCGGCCGAGGCGATGGTCACCGTCGGATAACCGGTCGACGAAGTGAAGGTGTCCCACAAGGCGTTTCCGGCGGAGGTGGCGACGAGGCCGAGCGAGGAGGCCTGGGCCGTGACGGCCGCGGCGGAGACGACGAAGGAGGAGAGGATGGTGCGTGGGATCATGTCGGGAAAAAGTGGATACGGATGGAGCCGTGGGCGGACCGGTCGGCGGCGGGCGAGTCAGGATCGGTGGCGGCGACGAGTGGCGGCGAGGCCGAGGGCGCCGAGACCGGCGAGGGCGGCGAAGGCGGAGGGTTCGGGGATAGCGCCGCCGGGGACGGGTGTCTGTTGCAGCGAGATTTCCGCGATCGGAGCGTGGTTGTTGAGCTGCCAGGTGAGGGTGAATTCGACGGCGCTGGAGACGACGGAGGAGAGGTCCCACACGTAGGTGTAGCGGGTGAGATTGCCGTAGTCGGTGTTTCCGACGTCGGTCGTGGTCGGGGTGACGGCGAGGCCGGTGATCGAGCCGAAGTCGAGCGTTGGGGCGGCGAGGAAGGCGAAGCCGCCGGTGGTGATCTCGAGCGTGATCGTGCCTAGGTCGGAGATCGCGGCGGAGGCGAGGGTGAAGGTGGGATTGGAGAACAGCGCGTATAAATAGTCGCCGTAGAGTCCGCCGCTGGTGGCGCCCGAGACGGTGAGCGAGACGGAGGGATCGGAGCCGGCGTCGGGGAGGAGCGAGCCGCCGACGTTGGCGGTGTAGCCGGGCTGGTTGGAGAGCGTGAAGATGCCGGCGGCGGCGGACCAAGTGGCGCTCGACTGGGCATGCGCGGTGCAGAGGCCGGCGAGCGAGGCGAACACGAGTTTGAGGGCGGAGGTCAGTTTCATGGAGGAGAACGTGGGAATGGGTCAGTGCGGGAGGTAGGCGGGGTTGTTTTCGCGGCGGGCGGCGTCGCTCCAGAGGCGCATGTCGCGGAGTTCGGCACAGGTGTGGAGGGCGACGTGGCCGTCGAGGAAGGCGGTGACGGCGCGGCCGCCCCAGCGGAAGGCGACGTAGCCGAAGTCGCGGTCCTGCCCGGGCGTGGGCGGGCGGCCGGCGATGTCCTCGGCGGGCCAGTTGGGGGCGCCGACGGGGAAGCCGCTGATCGGGGAGCTGATGCGCCAGTTGCCGGCGTTGGGCCCGGCGGTGCGGTCGTGCGCGGAGGCAAAGACGATCAGGCCCGCGGGCAACGCGGCCTCGGTGAGCCGACGCACGGGCGGGACGGTGAGCGTGTTGGACGGCGAGTCGTCGCCGCCGACGAAGCTGCCGTTCATGCCGAAGGTCGGGCGCAGGCTGAGCGTGTAGTCGTCGTCGAAGGCGGTGTCGCTGTAGTAGTCGGACTGAGCGTTGACGTAGAGGGTGGCCTGGAAGCGGTCGCCGAGATAGGGGCGGATGCGGTGCGGCCAGCGTTTGGCGGTGATGCCGGTGATCGTCCGGCCGCCTTCGCCGGTGACGCTGGTGTTGGCCTGCTCCTGAAACGGCAGGAGGCGCCCGCGGTTTTCGTCGGCGGCGAGGTGATAGGCGATCATGAGCTGGCGCGCGGCGGAGACCTCGCGGCTCTTGCGGGCGTGTTCGCGACAGCTGCCGACGGTCGGGATGAGGATCGCGCCCAACACGCCGATGATGGCGATGACGGTGAGGAGCTCGATGAGCGTGAAGGCGCGACGCGTTGATCCGACCGGGAGCATGTCACCACTGTAGCGGATGCGCTCCGGCCTTCGCTTATTCGTCCTTGCGCAGTGTTTGCGCGTTGTTGCGGGGGGAGGGGCGCGTGGCGCGGACAAAAGGACGCCGCCGGGCGACCAAACCCGGCGGCGACGACTTTCACGACTTTAACTAGGGAGCGGTTTCCGAGCTCGCTCCTTCCGACCAAAGAACGCGGTCCGCCGGGTGACCCGGCCGGAACGTGGACAAAGATTAGCACAAGGCGCGGGCGAAAAGCTTACCCGGGCTTGCGCAGAGTTTACCCGCTCTTGCGGGGGAGAAAGGCACTCGGGGGGCGGCCGTGGTGTTCGGCGAAAGTGCGCGAGAATTGTCCGAGCGAGGCGTAGCCGGCGGCGAGCGCGGCCTCGGTGACGTTGGCCTGGCCGGAGCGCAGCAAGTCGGCGGCGCGGTCGAGGCGGAGGCGGCGGAGGTGTTGCGTGGGGCCGTGGCCCAGCTCGGCGGTGAAGAGGCGGCTGAGGTGCGAGGGGCTGGCGTGCGCGGCGGCGGCGATCTCGGGCAGGCCGATGGGCTCGGAGAGGTGAGCCGTCATAAAATCGAGCGCGGCGCGGATCGCGGGGTGGAGCACGCGTTGCGGCGTGGCGGCCGCGGTGCCGACGCCGTCGGGAGCGGTCTCCGCTGCTCCATCGAGGGAGGGCGGCGGGAGGAGGAGCGTGAGCAGTTCGATGAGTTTGCCCGTGCTCCAGAGCGAGCGCAGGGCGCCGACCACGGGGCAGCTGCGGAGCGCGAGCACGAGGGTCTGCATCGACGGCGTGAGCGGGGCGGGACCGAAGGCGGGCGCGCGGTTTTGCGCCGGGAGCATGCCGTGCATCGACGGGGGCAGGGCGGCGGCGGTGAAACTCCAGGCGAGCAGGTCGCCGCCGCGAAGCGCGCCGGGGCGCAGGGTGAGCGGGGCGGTGGGCGAGAGCCACGCGTAGTGGTCGGCCTCGAGGTGCCAGGCGAGGCCGGAGTGGAAACAGGCGACGCGGGTGCGCGGGGCGAGCAGGAGGAGATGCGGGCGATCGGCGGACGTGCCCGCGCCGGCCGGGCGCGTGTCGAGGGTCAGACCGGCGGCCGGGAGGTGGAGATCGACGAGGCGTTGGGGCGAGGCGGCGTCACCGGATAGAGTGCGGGCGTCGGGCGGAAACATGTCAGCGCCGGGCTCCGATGCGTCGAGCAGGCGGTCTTCCCGACGAGGGGCGGACGCGGGAGGATCGCGGCGTCGGCGCGAGGTGACGGGCGTCGTGGTGTGTCGCGTTGAAGAGAGTGGTCACGCTGGTCTGGGTCGGAAAGAGGACCGCGCGCGCCGCCGGGCGCGGAGCGGGGCCAAGGGTTGATTTTGGCATGGCGGGAACAGCGATTGCTTACCCGTCCTTGCGGGAAATTTGCGGAGCCTTGCGCTCCCGAGGCCTCCCCGGGGGGGCGCGGAGCCGCGCGAAAGCCGGTGTAGTTGAAAACTGACTACGGGTTTGGCGCGGTGGAGATTCCAGGAGGGAGACTGGAGCGAAGAGGCGATGCGCGCTCAGGCGGCGAGCGCGGCGGGCTTGTAGCGGAAACCGAGATTGATGTGCGGCGTCGCGTAGGCGCGGTTCTCGGTCATTTCGCGCATGATGCGGCGGCAGCAGGATTCGAGGTCCTCGGTGTCGAGGCTCACGGGAAGCGTTTCCAGGAGGCGGCCCTCGGCGTCGGTGGCGGCGGCCTCGATCCGGGATTCCAGCCAGGCGCGCAGAGGCGTGAGACGGGGTTGGACGGAGGAAGGGGCGGCGGCGAGCAGCTCGAAGTAGCAACGGATGCAGCGGCCGGGGGTGGCGCCGGAGCGCGCGGCGGAGCGGAGATCGAGCAACTGATCCGCGGCTCGGCGCAGCGGGGCGGCGAGGGGGGCGAGGAGCTGGTCGAGGTCGTCGTGATGCACGGGTCCGGTCATGGAATTAACAGCGGGCAGAATGTGAGCCTGAGTCTCAACTTCAATCAGGGAAATTACGAAAAAAGCCACCGTCGCGGGTGGCTTTAAGAGAGCTGATGGCCGGTTAGATGCCCGGCTATCAGGCGCTGGCGGGAGCTTTTATGCTCGGGTGCTCAGCTCTTGGCGAAAAATTCTCCGCACCAGTCGCTGGGTTTGATGGTGGGGAAGCGAGATTCGAACTTGGTGTCGGCGTCGACGCGGAAGGCGACGGTTTGCGGGGCGTGGCGGCGGCATTCGCCTTGGGCGGCGGAGACGGCGTTGTAGTGGGCGCAGGCCGCGCAGGCTTTGGCGGCGACGGTTTGGGTGGGAGCGGGGGTGGCCATGATCGTGTGTAGTTATTGGGTGAATACTCTGACGATCGGCGGAGAAGCCGCGGATCAAGGACCGCAGCATGGCGCTTCCGCGCGGAAGTGCAACGGAAGAGACGGGTAACCGCGCCGCGCCCCACGCGTTCCGACGGGGATCGTGGATACGAGGGCGCGGGTGGAGTCCCGAGGGGGGGATCAGGCGGAGGCCGGCTTCGCGGCGCGGCGCTTGAAGAAACGACGGAAGCTGAGAGCGAAGCCGGTGTAGACGAGGATGCAGCCGCCGACGCAGGCGAGGCCGGCGACGAGCTGGCCGATCCAGCCGAAGGCCTGGCCGGTGTGGAGGTAGCGGAGCCAGCTGCGGACCTTGCGGCCGGTGCTTTGGTCGGCGTAGCCGTTGCGGCTGAGCGTCTCGCCGGTGAAGGGGTTCAACACGAGCTGGGTGGAGGCGAAGACCGGCGAACCGTCGTCGGCCTTTACCGTGGCGCTGTAGGGTTGCGGGGCGCGACCGGCGCCGCGCCCGGAGCCGTCGCGCGGACCGGAGCGTGCGCCTTCGCCGGAGGCGGGGGAATTGGCCTGCGCGTTTTGGCCGGTGGCGGAGGCGGGGCCCTGGCCGGGCGCGGTGGCTCCGGCGGGACGGGCGCCACGGCGTTGCGGCAAACCCTCACGCAGGGTGATCTGGGTCCAGCCGGGCGTGGAGGATTGGATACGTTCGAGCGCCTGTGCGAAGCCGAGGCGGCGTGCGCCCTCGGGGCGCTCGATCTTGAACTCCTGCGCGGGCGCGGCGGCGCCGGGGCCCTGGACGGCGGGCGGTGTTTCGCCGACGACGCGGTAGGCGAGATCGGAGGCCCAGCGGTAGGAGATGACCATGCCGCTGGCGGTGAGCACGATGAGCACGGGCAGGAACCAGAAGCCGTAGACGTTGTGCCAGTTCCAGTCGCGGGCCTTGCCCTTGGCGCCGGTGAACCAGAGCGAGGGCTTGAGGGAGGAAAGGCGCCACTTGCGGGGCCACCAGAGCCAGAGGCCGGAGAGGGCGAGGAAGAGGAAGGCGGCGTTGGAGGCGCCGGTGATGGCGCGGCCGGTGTCGCGCTTGTCGCCGGTGGCGGCGAGGCGACGGTGCCAATCCTCCATGAGGTGCATGAAGTCGTGGGTGCGCGTGGTGGTGGGCGCACGAACCTCGCCGGTGTATTGATCAACGTAATACGTTCCGAGATCGCGGCCGAAGTTGACCGCGACGGCGTCGCGCGGATCGGATGAAACGGTGACACCGGCGACGCGCGGGGCGGACTCGGCCTCGGGGGCGGTGGCGGCTTCGCGAGCCTTGGCGATCAGCTCGTCGAGCGGGAGCGCGGTGGCGTTGATCGCGGGCGGTTCGACGCGGCGGAGATCGCGCTCGGCCCATTCGACGATCTCGTGTTCGAACGCGAGCACGGCGCCGGTGAAGGACATGATAAAAATGACCAGGCCGCAGACGAGGCCGGCGGCGAGGTGGAGCCAGAAGAAGGTGGAGCGGAGGAGACGCATCGGACGGAGCTGGGAGAGAGGAGCTGGAGCGGAGGAGGTCGGGGCGGCAGAGATCAGAAGGGCGGAGCTAGAGAGGCGGGGAGTGTTGGAAAAGAGGTGGCCGCCGGGCGACCAAACCCGGCGGCCGATGACTTTAACGACCTGTGTCAATCGGACGCCGCGACCAAACGGCGTTCGAAAATTGATGTGATGGGATCAGCCAAGTTCGGCCCAGTGGCGGAGGAGGTTGTGATAGACGCCGGTGAGTCGGACGGTGGCGGGGTGGGTGGCGAGTTCGGGACCGAGTTGCTGGATGGAGATGTCGAGATCGAGCAGGAGGCGGCGTTGGTGGTCGTCGCGGATCATGCTCTGGACCCAGAAGAACGAGCACAGACGGGCGCCGCGAGTCACGGGTTTCACGTGATGCAGGCTCGTGCCCGGATATAAGATCATGTGACCGGCGGGAAGCTTCACGCTTTTGGCGCCGTAGGTGTCCTCGATGATCAGCTCGCCGCCGTCGTATTCGTCGGGATTGGCGAAGAAGAGGGTGCAGGAGAGGTCGGTGCGGATGCGCTGCGCGGTGCCGGGGATCTGGCGGATGGAACCGTCGACGTGGGAGCCGAACTGCTGGCCGCCGGAGTAGCGGTTGAACATCGGGGGGAGGATGTGCAACGGGAGGGCGGCGGCGATGAAGTGCGGGTTGGCCTGGAGAGCCTTCAGGATCATGTCGCCGACCTGGCGGGCCACCGGCGAGGTGACGGGCAACTGCATGTTGTCCTTCACCTGGATCGCCTGATGGCCGGCGGTGGTTTTTCCGTCCACCCAATCGGCGGACTCGAGAAGGGCGCGCGCCTCCGCCACCTGGGCGGGGGTGAGGACGTCGGGAATGGCGTGGATCATGGCAACGAAAGGCGCACGGGCGCGGGGAGCGGAGGAGCGATCGAAACGTGGCGGAGGAGGCGGAGTCGGAACGGCCCCGCCGCTCCGCCACGTTTCGGTGTCGGAGCTGTTAGAACGTGAAGTCCGCGGTGATGACGAAGGAACGGCCGGCGCCGGGGTTGTAACGGCCGCCGTTGTTGTTGAGGCTGGCGATGTATTCCTCGTCGAAGACGTTGTTCACGTTGAGGCGGACGCTGAGGTTCTTGGAGACCTCGTATTCGAGGAGCGCGTTGAAGACCCAGTAGTCGGGCACGTCGACGAGCGACTGGTTCGTGGGCGCCGCGGCGGTCGGGCTGAGACGGGTGACGGAGTCCATGTATTGCGCGCCGCCGCCGATCGTGAGGCCGAAGGGGAAGCGGTAGGTGGTCCAGATGTTGCCGGACCACTCGGGCGTCCACTGGAGCATGCCGCCGTCGCCGCTGCCACCCGCGCCGCCGCTGGTGTAGGTGGGCGCCGAATACTCGGCGTCCATGTGGGCGACGCCGCCGTAAACGAGCCAGTTTTCGGTGATGCGACCGGAGAGGCTGAACTCGACGCCCTCGACGATCTGGCTGTTGGTTTGGACGACCTGGTTCGTGAGGGTGTCCGTCGTGGGAACGCGGTTGTTCTCGGTGCGGAACGCGGCGAGGTTGGCGGAGAGGCGGCGCTGGAAGAACTCCCACTTGGTGCCGATCTCGATGTTTTCGGATTCCTGGGGGGAGAGGCCGATGTTGTCCGCGTTCGTGTTGTTGGTGCTGACGGTGAAGTTGGAGCCCGGGGGACGGACCGCCTTTCCGTAGGCGGCGTAGATGCTGCCGTTGGAGGCGGGCTTGTAGACGACGCCGCCCTTCCAGCTGAGGATGTCGTCGTCGACCTTGGGCCGGCGCACGGTGCCGCCCGCGGCGATGGAATCGACGGTCTTGTAGCGGGCGTCGTAGGCCTCCCAGCGCAGACCGCCGGTGAGCATCCAGGCCTCGGAGATCTTGACGGTGTCGAAGGCGTAGAGGGCGAGGGTCTTGATCGCGCCCTTCGAGGTGGCGCCGCTGGGGACGAGGGTCGGGGGCGGCGTGTGGATGTCCGGCGAGGTCAGCGGGGTGAGGGGGAGGTTTTGCGAGGTGTAGCTGACGGAGGACTGCTCCTCGTAGAGCATCTCGAGACCGGTGCTCAGCGAGTGTTCGAAGGAGCCGGTGCTGAACGAGGTCGTGAGGTTGGTGAGATTGGCGATGCTCTGATTTTCGCGATCGTTGCCTTGGTGCGAGCGGGTGAGGAGACCGGTCGCCGGGTTGTAGCTGGTGATGTTGTTGCCGGGCGTGGTGTAGCGGATGTTGCGGTTCGTGCGCTCGGCCGAGGTCAGGTTGGTGATCTTGGTGTCGGGCGTGAGGTCGTGCTCGATCCTCAGCGAGCCGCGATCGCTCTTGGCGTCGTCGTAGTCGTAGATCGTGCCGTAGAAGGTGTCCTGCGAAATGGACGGAGGTTTCGGCGTGACGGTGTTGCCGGAGTAGGCGGCGACGTTGAGGCCGTATTCGGGCAGGTCGTTCTGACGGAAGTGCTCGTAGGACACGATCACGCGGGTGGGCGTGCCGAGGCCGAAGGCGATCGAGGGAGCGATGCCGAAGCGGTTGGACTCGGCGACCTCGCGGCCGCCGACGCCGCCTTGCTGCACCATGGCGTTCAGGCGAACGGCCGAGCCGGGGAAACGATCGTCGCCGGTCGGCTGGTTGATGTCCAAGGTGGAGCGGAAACGGCCGTCGGCGTTGGTTTCGTCGAAACCGTAGCTCACCGAGCCGCGACGGAAGGCGTCGAGGGTGGGGGACTTGGTGGAGAGATTGACGTAACCGCCGGCGGTGGTGCGGCCGACGTCGCTGCCGGCGGGACCTTTGGCGATTTCGACCTGTTCGACGTTATAGACGTCGCGGCTGACCTGGGAACTGTTGCGGACGCCGTTGACGAAGACGCTGCCGGAGGAGTCGAAGCCCCGCATGAAGAAGGAGTCGCCGTCCGCGCTGGAGGCGTTGCCGCCTTCGCCCGCGAGGAAGGTGATGCCGGGCGTGTTGCGGAGCACGTCGCTCAGGTTCGTCGCGCTCTGCTTTTGGAAAACATCCTGCGGGATGACCGAGATCGTCTGGGGAACGTCGACGAGAGGTTGGGTGTATTTGGGCGAGGAAAGCAGGGTGGTTTCGCGTTGGCCGTGAACCTCGAGGGTATCGAGTTCGACGACATCATTGTCTTTCGCGGGGGCGGGCGCGGCGCTGGCGGGCGCGGACTCGTTGCCTTGGGCTTGAAGGCCGCCAACAGCAAGAAAGGTTGGCACGAAGGCCAAGGTGCGGGCCAAGGAACGACCAAAACAGTGGCCAGTTCCCTGGGTATTAACGTCTTCAGGCAGGAGAGAAGGCGAAGTGAAGGACATGAGAAGGAATAGCGAATGAGACTCTTTCTCATCGACGCAAGCCGCTTTTTAAGATTGGGTCTCATTTTCATGCAGAGAGAACGCGTCACAGAGGAAAGTCGGAGCACCTCGCTGGATTCGGCGGGGAGGGTGGCGATTTTGCTTGGGCCGGCGGAGGAACGCTGGCGGCGGGGGGATTCCGCCGCGGCGAGCGAAGCGGCGCTGCTTTGCGACGAGGTGTTGGCGGGTTTGCCGGCGGAGGCGCGAGAAGAGCGTGCTCGAGTATGGTTGCGTCGCGGACAATTTTTGGAATCCGGCCGCACGTCGAAGATGCTGGCGGAGGCGGTGCGCAGCCATGAGGCGGGGCTGCACGTCTTGCGATCCGATGAGGCGGGCGCGGAGTCGGAGTCGACAGGCGGGACGGTTTTGGCGCGTTTGCGGGCCTTGTTGTGGATGAATCGGGGAAACGCCCTGGTCGCGCTCGGGCAGGCGGAGTCCGCGCGGGAGGCGATGCGAAGCTACGACCGGGTCTTGGCGTTGGTCGCGCGGGAAGAGCGCGCGGGAGGCGGCGGGGCCGGCGAGATGGAGACTCGGGCGATGGTCGGCGCGGCCTGGCTGAACCGGGCGGCGGCGGCGCGACTGGCCGCCGGTTGTGACGCGACCCTGGCGGAGGAAGAGGTTCGCAGCCTCGATCGCGCGATTCGGGAATTGGAGAAGGCGGCGCGTGCGGGATCGCGGCCGGCGCGGCGCAACCTCGCCGGGGCCTGGTTGAACCTGGCCGCGAGCCGCGAACGTGC
>Ga0065721_10003777_pt1 | contig 96092 bp, 86 predicted proteins | sample Mesricmetagenome_FD_59108 | JGI IMG/M metagenome (GOLD analysis project Ga0065721, IMG submission 59108) | Mesophilic microbial community from rice straw/compost enrichment Sample: eDNA_1 v2 (version 2) | ecosystem: Engineered > Solid waste > Grass > Composting > Bioreactor | place: USA: Davis... | reverse complement strand
GCTTGATATTTATAGTACCAAGCGAAGCGTGCATTCACGGTAAATGGAAATCCTATAGACTTCCTGATTTTCATTATAGAACACACGTTTCCACAACAGCAATAGCAACAAAATTTGCGAAAAGAGCCTTGTTAAAAAAAGCTTTGTTCTCAAACGAACCTGTTAACGGGTCTTGCTTGGCATAAAAGGAAACGCCATAAATACCGCAAGCAATGATAACGAGGGCCAACAAGGAGAAGCCGATGGCAAAGCTGGTGGTCAGCTGCTTGCTCTCGTTTTTCAAATCTTTTACTTTCACGACAAAAGTGTTCGCTGCCATATCGCCGAACCGTTGCTTCTTTTTCGACACCAGTACGCTGATCCCGGCAGGCAATCCGCCGATGAGCATCGGGTTGGTTTCGACGATGCGGATCAAGGAACGAATGACCGATTTCCACAGCCCTGGCGGTTGACCTTCCTGATTCACCACTTTGATTCGCAGGGCGAATTTCCCGATGGTATAGCCAGTAAAACCTTCCAGAAGAACGTAGTAAGATAAAATTCCGAGTACGAAAACAAGCAACCCGATAATGGACGGATCGTCAGACGAACGCCCAGCCAGCGCGACCACCCCTAAGACGAAAAAAATGAGCAAAATGTAATCTATCACATGCGCTCCCCAACGCAGGAAAAAAATCGACGCTCCGTAAGTCTGCGTAATGGACCCCATTACTTGCGGTCCTTCCAGAATCGGTCTGTCTGGTGGTGGAATTGGGGGAGCCACCGATGAATCTGCTTGCGGCAATGAATGATTCTCCAAACTTGTGCACCTCCAACAAAAATGTAAACATATAACATTTAAACACTTCAAAATTTACTCTGTCAAATTTTGCTTTTCTGCAAGAAACCTACCTAAAGATAGGTGACACACGATAGTTGCGACGATTATATTAGGAAGCGAGCTGATGTAAGAAAAACCATATACAGGGTGATTATGATGAGTACGCCTATGACTGCTTTTGTCGCTGTTTTAGTGCTGGGGGTTGTCGCCTACCTCACGATGTGGTGGGAAGGCACCTGGGTAAACCTTCGATTCACGAAATGGTATTTCGCTATCATAGTAGTCTTGGCGATCGCGACCGGAGGGTATTTTTGGTTTACGGGAGATACGATTTAATCAAGTAAAAAGCAAGCCGTCCACGGGCCCTCTAGCTGGAGGGCTTTTTTGCGTCCACATAACGTTCTTTTCTTATAAGGCAGTTTACTTGCATTGTTCGGAAGGATTCCACATAATAACTTTGTGCACATATTGGATCGAGACAAAAAGGCTGCTCTTTTGTGGGGTCATTTTCTTTTTAGGCAGGGAGATGCACATGGATCAAGGAAAGTACAGTTCACTTATCGCAACGAAATTACATGTTCCTACATATGGTTCGGACCTGTTGCATCGGCATCAATTGGTGGAAGAAATCGATGAAGTCAGGACAGCCAGAGTGATCCTTATTTGCGCTCCGGCCGGGTTCGGGAAAACAACAGCCGTTAGTCAGTGGATTACGAGTATCGGCAAGCCGGCGGGATGGCTGTCGCTGGATGAGGCGGATAACGATCCGGCCCGTTTTTGGCGCTACTTCGCAAAAGCATTGAGCATGGCACAACGGGAAGCTGGTCGTGAAGCTTCTGCGATGCTCGATTTGACCTATGCGGCGTCAGCAGACAATCTGCTCTCCATGCTGCTTGAAGAAATCGCTGCAATGCCTACCGACTATTATTTGGTGCTGGATGACTATCATCTGATCAAGGAGCGCTCGATTCACGAAGGTTTGCAAACATTGCTCCAGCACGCCTCGCCTTTTTTACACGTCATTCTCATCAGCCGTGAGGAGCCGCCGCTGTCTCTCCATCGCTTGCGCGTACGCAAACAGCTGGGACAATTGGGCGCGGAGCATCTCCGGTTCAATGAAGAGGAATGTCGTCAGCTTTTTAACGAACTGCTCGGGCTAGATTTGTCATACGAGGACATTCACGTACTCAGCAAACGGACAGAGGGCTGGATTGCCGGGTTGCAGTTGGCTGCTTTGTCCATGCAGGGGAAGGGTGGCTCCACGGTTACCATGCACAGCTTTTCCGGCAATGACAAATACGTGGAAGACTACTTGACCGAAGAAGTATTGAAGCGATTGCCGGAATCGGTACAGCAATTTTTGCTGAAAACTTCCATATTGCCGCGCCTGTCCGGGGAACTGTGCGCAGCCGTAGCGAGTGAGCCGGATGCCCACGCCATTTTGGAGATGCTTGCACGTACGAACTCTTTTGTCGTACCGCTGGATGGAGTCAACGAGTGGTACCGCTACCATCATTTATTTGCGGATCTTTTGCACACGCATTTGCGTAAAACATACAGTGAACAGCTGCCAACGCTTCATGTGGCTGCCAGTCGATGGTTTGAGGGCCACGGATGGATGACAGAAGCAATCGACCACGCGCTCAAGGGCAGTGATTGGTCGCGTGCAACCAGGCTGATCGTCGAGCACGCTCCCTGGATGTTGAAGCAGCACGAAAATGTGACATTGCGCCGCTGGATGAGGCGTTTTGATACAGTGTGGCTCAAGAGTCATCCCGAGCTGTGCATTGCTTTTGCCTGGATGCACGCATTATCGGACGAGCTTGAGCAGGCAGAAGCGTTGTTGCATCTCGCTGAGGATGGTCTGCACGGCAAAAATGAGGGGCTTGAGGAATGTCGGGTAGAAATCTGGGTGCTTCGCGGATACGTGCAGTTGATCCTGCGCAATATTGCCCTCTCCCTTTCGTACTTGGAAGAATCGGTCAAAATGAAGCCAAAATTCAGCCGCTATTTTATCGTCGGGATTGAGCTGAATGGAGACGAGGCTTTTGTGCTTCGCAGTCGCGTGGCGTTAAGCGGCTATTTGTCCAAGGTAAGCGAGTTTTACCCTGCCATCAGAACGATTTGGAAGCACAGCGGCCTGGGGATTCTCGCATACGGCTCGATTGTAATGGCAGAGCTGTATTATGAGAAAAACGAGTTCGAGCAATTGACGTACTTTGTGCAAAGAGCATTGCAGTTGGGAAGCAATACGATGAATTTTGGCGTACTGGTCCCGGCTTATCTGGTTTTGACCCGTTGGCGAAAGGCGGAGAAGCGCGGGGCGGAGATGTGGCTGCCGCTTGCGGAAATAGCGGAGCTGTGTCGCCAGCGAAAAGCCCCGCCTCATTGGATTGCTTTCCTGGACGCGTTTCGTGTGCGGCTGTTGCTGGACGAAAATCAGCGGGAAGAAGCAGAGCAATGGGCGAGCCAATTTGAAAAAATGAGCAAAGACTTGATTCATTCCCGGCACGAGTTTGAACGGTTGACTTTGGCTCGTGTGTACTTGTCTGCCAAAAGGGAAAATGAAGCGTGTGAGCTGCTGACCCGGCTAAAGCATGAGACAGAGGTGAAGGATCGGCTGGGGAGCCGGATCGAGACGCTGATTTTGCTCAGCCAAGCTTATCACAGCCAAAAGCGGCATCACGAGGCAGCCGAATGTATTCGCACAGCGGTGATGTTGGCGGCACCGGAAGGCTACGTGCGCATCTTTTTGGACGAAGGGCCAGAGGTCGCCAAAATGCTGTACGCCCTCTACAAAAGCAAGGCGTGCTCCAGGCAAGAACTTGACTATATGGCAAGTCTGCTCAAGACGATGGAAAAAGAGTTTCCGGCGCTGGACATTCAAATTCGCGTGTCGCCTGAACTGGACAAATTGACCGAGCGGGAGGCAGAAGTGCTGTCTCTGATCGGAGAAGGGTTGTCCAACGCTGAGATTGCGGGCAGGCTGCACCTGACGATCGGGACAGTCAAGGTGTACGTTCACCAGATTTACGCCAAGCTGCAAGTTCGCAATCGCACACAGGCAGTGGTCAAGCTGCGAGAGAGCGAGCTGTAACCGGGGCAGCAAAAGGTTCGCCCGATGATATACATGCCAGAGAACGAAGAAGTCGCCTGTACGTGCAGGGGGCTTTTTTTCATGGGCATAGAGCCATGTTCGCTGAGGGATAGTAAAGCTATCCTGATTTGGAAAAAGAGTGATTGGAGAATGAGTCATAACGCCAAGCAACAAGTGTCGTTCAGCAGCTCGCTGGAAGAGAACATGGAAGTGGTGAAAAGGGAGCTGGGGAACAGCACCGACCTCGTGACCAGAACTGTACGGATGGAAGCGATTGGGCAAATCGAGGTAGGCATTCTGTACACAGAAGGATTGGTCGATAAAAGCCTGATCAGCAACTTCATGGAGTCGCTCATGGTTCATGCGCACAAAAGGGAAATTCCATCCGACGACGCTTTGGCAGACGAGCCGCTGTCGTTGATCAAGGATTTCATGCTGACGATGGGTGGAGTGGAGCTGCTGGATGATTTGGACGAGCTTTTCAATGCTGTATTGACCGGAGATACGGTTCTGCTCGTGGAGGGGTGTACGCAGGGCTTTATCGTCAATACGAAGCAGTGGGAGGATCGCGGTGTCCAGGAGACTTCTGTACAGACCGTAGTGCGTGGTTCCCGGGAGGCTTTCTCGGAAAGTTTGCGGACGAACACCGCGCTGGTGCGAAGAAGGATCAACAACCGTCATCTGTGGCTGGAAACGAAACAGATCGGGAAAATGACCCAGACCAAAGTGAGCGTGATGTACATAAAGGGGGTTGCGGACGAAAACGTCATTGCGGAAGTGCAGCGGCGGCTAAACAGGATCGATATCGATGGCATTTTGGAGAGCGGAAACATAGAAGAGCTGATTCAGGACGCGGCCTTTACGCCGTTTCCGACGATTTACAATACCGAACGGCCGGACTCGGTAGCAGCGGGGCTGCTGGAGGGGCGGGTCGCGATCCTGGTAGACGGAACGCCGATTGTACTGCTGGTTCCGGCGATTTTCGTCCAGTTTTTTCAGTCGCCGGAGGATTACTATCAGCGTTCGGATTTTGGCCTGCTTCGCATGTTGCGGCTGCTTTCCTTTTTTATCGCGCTGCTCGGTCCTTCCATCTACGTAGCGATTACGACGTTTCACCAGGAAATGCTCCAGACGAACTTGCTGATGAGTATTGCGGCCCAGCGGGAGGGTGTTCCGTTTCCGGCTGCTGTCGAGGCGATGCTGATGGAGCTGACTTTTGAACTGCTGCGCGAGGCCGGAGTGCGCATGCCGCGTGCCGTAGGTTCTGCCATCTCAATCGTCGGGGCGCTCGTTTTGGGCGAAGCGGCGGTACAGGCCGGACTCGTATCTCCTGCGACCGTCATCGTCGTCTCCATCACGGCGATTACGAGCTTTGTGTTTCCGTCGTTTTCCATGTCCATTCCGATTCGCATGCTGCGTTTCGGCTTGATTGCACTTGCTGCCAGCTTTGGCCTGATTGGCGTATTTGTCGGTTTGATCGCGCTTTGCCTGCATTTGTGCACCTTGCGCTCGTTCGGGGTTCCGTACATGTCGCCGCTCGCTCCGTTGAATTTGGCCGACCAGAGAGATACGCTGCTGCGCCTGCCGATCTGGATGATGCACACGCGTCCCTATTTTTTACGGCCGAAAAACAGTATCAGAGAGCATGACAACAAGCCCAATCCTCCGAGAGAGTCTGTTCATTAAATTGATTGCCGAGGTGGGAATAGCATGAAACGAAAGGCGGTGTTCGTTCTGGCCGCTGTTCTGCTGCTGTTGACTACAGGGTGCTGGAACCGCAGGGAATTGAACGACTTGGCGATTGTCATGGCGGTGGGCATCGACAAGGTGGACGGAGAATATTTGTTGTCTACGCAAATCGTCAATCCGGGTGGAGTTGCCGCCTCCAAGGACGGGGCAGGAGGCACTCAGTCGGCAGTAGCCACGTACAGCATGCGATCTGCGGATATTTTTGAGGGGATACGCCGCTTGACGACCATGACTCCGCGCCGGCTGTACTTTTCGCATATTCAAGTATTGGTGTTGGGGGAGCAGGTAGCGAGAGAAGGGACAAAAGAGGTGCTCGACCTGTTGTTTCGCGATCACGAAGTTCGCCCGGATTTTTACGTCATTTTGGCGAAAGATACTTCCGCCCTGCACATTTTGAGCATGCTTGATCCGCTGGAGAAAATCCCTGCCACCAAGCTGTACAAAAGCCTGGAAACAGGCGAAAAAGCATGGGGCTCCGTGATCTCGATCCAACTGGACGAATTTATTACACAGCTGCTGAGCGAAGGGTCGGAGCCAGTGTTGGTAGGGGTTACTGTAAAAGGCAAGGTTCAGACAGGAAGCAACGGAAACAACCCGCAGCAGGAAAGCGTCTCTACCCTGCTCAAGTATGAGGATATCGGCGTTTTCAAAGAAGACAAGCTGCAAGGATGGTTTAATGAAAAGGAAAGCATCGGCTTCAGCTATATTACAGACAGGCTGGACAGCACAGTTGAAGCCATACCGTGCGACAAAAACAGCAAGCTCATCATTGAAATCATTCACAGCAAATCGACGCTTGATGGTCGTGTCGTAAACGGAAAACCGCAAGTCGAGGTGAAAATCGAAGCGGAAGGAAATGTAGGAGAAGTAGCGTGCGCGATTGACCTGGCAAAGTCGCAAACGATCTACAAATTGGAGCGAGAGGTAGAAAAGCGAATCAAGGAAAAAATCCAGAATGTGATTACAAAAGCGCAGAAGCAATTTCACTCCGATGCGTTCGGATTTGGGCAAGTCATTTACCAGAACGATCCAAAGGGCTGGGAAAAGGTCAAGCACAACTGGAACGAGGCTTTTGCCGACCTGAAGGTGAAAATCAACGTAGATGTGAAGCTCCGGCGAACAGGCAAAGTCGGCAATTCTTTTATCCCCTTTATCAAAAAGGATTAGAGCATAACTATTTCCTGTTGTGGAAAAGGTAAGGATATTCCTGGCAAGAAGTAGGTGCGACTTGTTCCGATGTGGATGATCCTGTTGATTTTGCTGATTAGTCTGGTGATCGTAGCGATCGAAGCTCCTTTTCTGAAAAGGAACGGCTTGAAAAAGGAGCTTTTTGTTTTTGGCTGCTTGCTGCTGCTCGGGACAGGGCTTTGCATCGCCGAAGCGGTGGAGGCAAACATTCCGAACCCGCTGGACTGGATTACATTCGTCTATCGGCCGTTCAGCGACTTGATTTTAAGCATGGTGGAGTAACGGTGAACATAAGCGGTGCGCAAGAGAAGGGAGGGAAACAAGGGTGCTTGGCAACAGTCTGATCAGTGCGAGGCAGTTTTTTATTTTGGTAACCCTGTTCGTCATTGGCGATGCAGTCTTGTACGTTCCCTCGCTCACCGCCACATCCGCCCGGCAGGACGCGTGGATTTCGGCTTTGATCGGTTGGGGAGAGGGCTTTCTTTTGACCAGTTTGTATGCGGCATTGAGCTTGCGGCATCCGAATCGGACGATACTTCAATACAGCGAAGACATCTTGGGCAAGTGGGCAGGAAAAGCGGTCGCTTTTTTGTTCCTTTCCTATTTTTTTATCGATGCGTCACTGATGCTGATGGAAATCGGCGATTTTGTCACCACACAGATCATGCAGGAGACGCCGATCGAAATCATTCTCGTTCTGTTTGCGGCGATTATTGTCATGGGAACCCGCTGCGGGATGGAGCCGCTTGCGCGTGTCTCCGAGCTGTTGTTTCCGTATTTTCTGCTGCTGTTTTTCACGCTGATTGCGTTCATCGCCCCGCAAATCAAGGTCGATAACCTCAAGCCTGTCCTTGCCCATGGGATGGCGCCCGTTTTTGGCGGCAACTTCCGCTATATGGGCTATTTGCTGGAATCGGTCGTCCTGATCTTTCTGTTTCCGCTTGTGAAACAGCCGCGGCACGCAGCGAAGGCGTATATTATGGGCATTTTGATTGCTAATTTTTTCCTGACGATCATTACAACCGTCGCGGTGCTGGTGCTCGGTCCCAACATTACCGTACTGCTTGCCTATCCAAGCTACACGCTGGCGCAAAAAATTAGCGTCGGCAACTTTTTTGAACGCATCGAGGTTTTGATGGCTGTCATTTGGTTCATCACGCTGTTTATCAAAATAACGGTTTGCTATTATGCCACGGCTTGCGGGATTGCCCAGACGCTGCGATTGACCGACTATCGCAGACTGACGCTGCCTCTGGCGATGATCATGGTCATCGTCGCGCTTGCCACGATGCCCAATCGGCCGTATTTTGACAACTTTGTTTCGGAGATTTGGATGCCGTACTCATTGACGTACGGCTTGTTTTTGCCTGTGCTGCTGCTCGTGGTGGGCGGACTGCGGAAAAGGTTGGGGAAATGAAAGGAAAAATGATGCCAAAGACCTAGTTCATCGTTTATACTATTTTTTGAGAAAAGGAGGGGTGGAAGACAGCGCTTTGCTCTTTATTCGAAGGAAACCATGATCAGCTAGACAAATACGCCGAACATGAAATGGGGAACCACGATGAGACTGAATCATTGGGTCATGCGAATGATCCTGTTATGCCTGCTTGTTTATTCCTTTTCTTGTCCCGTTTCACCCTCATTCGCTTTTGAAAGCGAAACAACCACTTCTTCTACAGCGGAAAATGTTAACTTCTCCGAAATAAAAGTGACCAATGGCCTTATCACCGTTCCATTTTATTCGGTCCCGGAAAGAAATCCTAAGACCAGACAGTTTACCCTCTCTTACACGCAAGATTCTGAGACACACTCCTTATCCCCCCTCCCAGCAAAATGGGAAGAATCTACGCGAACCTTTTTTATTCCCTTTAAACCTTTTCAATCAACCGACACAGAGCAAGAAATAACGATCCGCATCGGCTATGAAGATTCAGAACCGACAGAGCGTTCTATTGTTTTGGCGCCGAAAGATTCCGAGGTAGAATCGATCGAGATTTTGAACACTTGGGGAAATTCTGAATTGCAGTTGCGCGACAGCAATGATCGGGAAGCGAAATTGCTGGCAGTAGCGAAAGACAGCGAAGGTGCGATTGTCGCTTATGATAAAGTTACCTGGGCAAGTGAAAATCCGCGAGTTGCTTCTGTTACTTCGCTAGGAAAAGTGTGGGCGAAGAAGGCGGGAACTGCGGAAATTACGGCAACGATCGCTGGGAAGACGGAGACTTATCAAATCGATGTCGTCAGCAAGCAGCAAGTTCCGGCGGCGATTTCCAAAGATGGAGAATTTGGCCCGGAATCGGGAGTATATAAAACGAGTGGAACAATCGAGATAAAAGGCAAGGAGACTACTGTTTTACTGAGAAACACGAAGCTGGACGGCGATCTCGTCATCGACAACGGCGGTTCTGTCACTTTGGACAACGTTCACGTCTCAGGGGAGATCAAGGTGAAGGACGTTGCTTCCAACAGTTTGCATGTAAATAATGTCTCAGCCGACCGACTGGTGATCACCGATGAGAATGGCGCACGGCTTGTTCTCGAAGATGAGGTTGAGCTGCCAGAGGTAGAGGTATCTGCCCAGTCCACACAGTTCCCTGTCGTGATCGAAGGCAAAGCAGCTACTAACAGTACGCTGCAAATTACATCTCCTTCCTGGGTGGTAGTCGACTCTGTTGTGTCAAAGGTGGTTGTAGACAAAGACGCTGAAGGAACGCGGATCGAAACCACCAAAGAGAGCAAAATCGAAGTAATTGAAGCGAATGCAAGCGCCAGTGTGGAAGGATCGGGCACGATAGACAAGCTCGTGCTGGCCGACAGTTCGGTAAATGTGAAAAGCGAAGTCAACATACCGACAGTGGCGTACGCGAATGAACCTGCTATGCCAACACCGCCGACTCCACCTACACCGCCTGCAAACCAGGCGCCTGTTGCCAGCCAAGTAACGATTTCCGGTACGTTCCAAGCAGGCGAGACATTGACGGGCAGCTATGTGTACACCGATGCGGAAAACAACCCGGAGCGCTTGTCCTTGTTCAAATGGTACCGCGGTTCGCTGTCGGACGGTTCCGATAAGGTGCAAATTTCCGGCGCGAACAAAAAAACGTATGTGTTGCAGCAGGATGATGTAGGGAAGCATGTGACGTTTGAAGTGACACCTATCGCCAGCACAGGAACGAGAAGCGGGGTGCCGGCAACTTACACGTCAACCCAGACGGTTACGAACGTTCCCGCGGCGAATAACCCGCCTGTCATCAACAGCAGCTATACGGCGCAAACGTTCAAAAATACGTTAGCAAGCGGAACTGTTGCTGCGACCGATCTGGATGGCGACACCATCACGTATTTGCTCGGTTCCACAACTCCTGCACACGGGGCTGTGGTCGTTCTGCCGAGCGGAGCATGGACGTATACGCCACAAAATGCTTTTACAGGAACGGACAGCTTTTCCATCGTGGCGGATGACGGAAGAGGGGGAACAGCTGCTACGGTTGTCTCCGTAACCGTGACAGAAGACCCGCTTGAAGCTGATCACCAGGCGCTGACCATCGGTTATGCCAGCGGGGATGACGCCGATCATGTTACGCAAAATGTAGTCTTGGCGACGACAGGGGCAAATGGCTCGCTGGTTTCATGGAGTTCAGACAACCCGGCTGTGATTGCGCAGGACGGCACGGTTACGCGTCCGCAAGCTATCGAGCAAGACGCTACCGTCACATTGACGGCGACCATAACGAACGGAAGCCGCTCGGACACCAAACCGTTTGTCCTTACCGTGCTTAAGCAAGCGGCGCAAAGTATAAACCACCCACCTGTCATCAACAGCAGCTATACGGCACAAACGTTCAAAAATACGCAAGCAAGCGGCACGGTTGCTGCGACTGATGAAGATGGCGACTCCATCGTCTATCAGCTCGGTTCCACAACTCCCGCCAATGGCACTGCTGTCGTTCAGTGGAGCGGAGCATGGACGTATACGCCAGAAGCCACTTTTACAGGAACGGACAGCTTTTCCATCGTGGCGGATGACGGAAGAGGGGGAACAGCTGCTACCGTTGTCTCCGTAACCGTGACAGAAGACCCGCTTGAAGTTGATCGCCAGGCGCTGACCATCGGTTATGCCAGCGGGGATGACGCCGATCATGTCACGCAAAATGTAGTCTTGGCAACGACAGGGGCAAATGGCTCGCTGATTTCATGGAGTTCAGACAACCCGGCTGTGATTGCGCAGGACGGCACGGTTACGCGTCCGCAAGCTATCGAGCAAGACGCTACCGTCACATTGACGGCGACCATCACGAACGGAAGCCGCTCGAACACCAAACCGTTCGTCCTTACCGTACTCAAGCAAGCGGCGCAAAGTAACAACCAGCCGCCGACGGCAGTAGGCACGATTAGCAACCAGACGCTGCTGCCAGGAAGCCAGCCTTACCCGCAGATCGATCTGTCTACTATTTTTGCTGACCCGGATAACGACGCCTTGCAGTACCAGGCAACGGCAACGGCGCAAAATATCGTGCAGCCGACCATTAGCGGCAACATGCTCAGTCTTGCTCCGGTCGGCAAAGGAGAGGTCACGATTACGGTCACGGCCAATGACGGCAAGGGCGGCACACAAGACGTTACTTTTACAGCTCACGCCTATGAGTTCGTCGCAGGCGGGCAGGTCACGATCAGGACCAAATCAGGGGTCATGATCGTGCAACTGGACTTGAACACATATTTTCCGGGCGCTCCGGCCAACTCCCTGCAAATCCTCAATAATGGCACAGGCGGCACCGTGATGGGCACCAAGCTCCAGCTGATCCCTGCAAGCGTGCCTGGAAGCGGGCTGTGGGTTGCCAATCAAAGCGACCAGGTTGCGCTAATCAAGGTAGATATTCAGCAGCAAGGACAGCCGCAACTGTTCTTCTCGGATTATGTATACGGAACAGATGGCCGCAATGCGCTACAGCTCTTTTTCCAGGGAGACAACAACGGTCAAAAGGTCACAGGGTACGAGCTGGAAATTCACAGGTACATGACCAGTACGCAGACAAAAGCAGTGGAGACAAAGCCAATCATGCCGCTGTTTCCGAAAATGACCTATATTATTATCGACCCGATTTTCTATGACTTCTTTGATATCACTCCAGCTACTTATTACAACGAAGAAGTTCATATGAGTTACCAAGGATATGTCACGGCTTTCGTGCTGAAAAAAGATGGTCAAATCGTGGATGTTTTGGGGAATCCCGATCCGAATAACCGCTCCCCGATCCTGGCGCAAACGGGCACGATTGTTCGCAAGTCGGGAATCTATACAGGCTCGCAAAGCTTCAGCCTCGAAGGGGAATGGGACATCTATCCTGCCGGTTATTACCAGAACATTGGGCGGCATAATCCGTAAACAGACAGCTATTGATGACAAGACGTACAAAAGGTGAGGAAAACATGAGCCTAACACACAAAAAAGCCAAAATGATCAAGACAGCAGCAATCGGATTGCTTGCCATACAGAGCCTGTTTGGATTTGCAGCGCAATCCCACGCTCAGGGACCACTGGAAGAAATCAATTCTACAGTGGATGGTTATTGGTACTCCGGCGGGGAAGTCGAAGATGGGAGCTATTTTGAGGACAGCTCCAACTATGTAGGATTAGACGAAAATTTTGGCATGCAAAAAGCAGCCGTGCAATTCCCATTGACTCAGCTTGATACGTCATTTATCAAGGCCAAGCTCAAATTGTACGTGACCAATGTGAACGGGGACGCTCAAACGGTTCCGAGCTTCACTCTGTACGGCTCCACCTACGGAGCATGGGACGACGATTTTCCGCTGAATCCCAATGATCCGGTCATTGATTCATTTGGGCAAAATCTGCAAGAAGGCGATTGGCTGGAATTTGACGTAACCAATTTTCTTCGCCTCCAGCTAGAGGCGCAAAGCCAGAACGTGACATTTGCGCTTTTGAGCAATACACAGACAGGGGCTTTCGGATTTGGGTCAAATGAAATCATAGACGGCAATTACCCGCGTCTCGTGCTCGAATATGCAGCCAAACAACCGCAAGTGACCCCAGCTACTACCCTGGAAGATACCGCAACTTCAAGTGGACTGGTGATTACTCCTGACCCGGCGGACGCCAGCAGCGTGACCCATTTTCAGGTCAGCGAAATTCAGGGCGGAAAGCTTTACTTGAACGATGGAGTGACTGAGTTAACGAATGGCAACTTTTTGCAAAAAGCAGATGGTGCTACAGGGCTGAAATTCGTGCCTAATGCGGATGCGAATACGCCAGCTGGCGATCTGTTCGGCTTCAAGGTCAAAGCAGCCAAAGATGCCAATGGTGCAGGGCTAAGCGGAGCGGCGGCGGCGGTCATTACGGTGCAGGAAGTGAACGATGCACCGACCGCCCAGAACGATCAGCTCGCGACGGTGACAAAAGGAACGCCTAAAGTGATGATTCCGTTTTCGCTGTTGACGGCAAATGATCAGGCAGGGCCAGCCAATGAGCACGGACAAACATTGACAGTGGCAGATGTTGATCAAGCAGTAGGCGGGACGGTCAGACTTGTCGACCAAGAGGTAGAATTTTCATTGGACCCTACCTTCCAAGGGACAGCGTCTTTTCAATACAGCTTACTAGACGATGGAACAACCAGTGGCCTTCCTGCTTCGTTGACGGCTGGAGCGAAAGCGGAGTTTTCCGTGGAACAAATCACGAAGCCGATAATTTCGCTGGTTGGCGGCAACACAATGTATGTGCCGTTCGGTCAAAGCTTTCAAGAACCAGGCTACTCAGCGAGAGACGCAAACAATAACGACATTACGAACAAGGTGCAAGTGACTGGTCAGGTGGTTACGAGTGAACCGGGAGACTACGATCTGGTGTATAACGTTCAGGACGACAACGGAATTGAAGCTTTGCCCGTGACGCGGACCGTATCTGTCGTCTCTCACGAACTGAAAGGTCTATGGCTGCAAGAAGGTACGATGACACCTGCTTTTCAGCCAAGTGTGGCGCAATACACGCTGCGAGTGCCCAACGAAGTGAGCAGCTTGCGGTTTCGGGCGGCAACTTTGGATCAGACGGCAACCTTGACCATTAACGGGGCGGCTGAAGTGAACGATATAAGCAAAGAGGTGAGCCTGAATCCAGGCCAAAACGATATTACGTTTATCGTGACGGCGCGGAACGGCTCGACCAAGACATACCAGTTGAGTGTGACAAGGGATAGCGCTCCGCCTGTGACGCCGAACCCACCAACTTATCCAGGACATTCCGAAACGATTCCGGAATCGCAGAACCATTTGAATGAACAGGCAAAAGAGGTAATCAAGGAATCAGTTGACGCAAAAAGAATTGCCGAGCAAGTGGATAAATCGCTCGCGCACTTGGCAGATAAAGTTATGAGCAGCAAGCTCGGCGATACCGAGAAGCTTCAACTCGTAGCAAGCACTTCAACAGAAGTTTTGTCTCCGCTCGTTGCCAAATGGAAAGAAGGAGTAGTTTCCGACAAGCAATTGAGAGAAGCGCTGTCCCTCTTTTTAGAAAAGGGAGTGAACGAAGGTCTTGCTCAAAGCAAACTGGATGATTCGGAAGTGTTTGCAGCAGGGGCAAAGCTCGTAGGCACGGTGATTCGGGACGTGATCGTCGAGCTGGAAGATGATCAGGTCAGGGAAGAAGTGGCTCAGCCTTTCCGTGAAGCTATGGACAAGCTGCTCAAACACAAAAGCATCCTCCAGGTAGCCCAGCATACAGAAGTAGCGGATACGAGCGAACAGCTGAACGAGGTTGCTGCTCTGGTGCAGGACTGGAGCCAGGAGCTTGGCAGCAAGTCCGACCTGTTTGATCTCGAACGGCACTTGCTCATTCAAGTGGTGGACGAAGAAGCGGCGGATGTAGAGGACAATGGCGATCAGCTGCGTTCCAGCCGTGCTGCTTCCGTGTCCCAAGAACCGACTGTGCTGCTGTCGGAAGAGCTGGTCGAGACTTTGGCAAATCAACAGTTTGCCGTTACCGTTATGGCGCAATCGGGAGCAAGCGTGAAGCTGCCGCCAGCCTTTTTTGCCCGCTACAACGATGAGGCGATAGCGGTGGTGGTCGAAGAAAGCGAAGAGGCAACGATCCCTGCTACGTTTTCCAAGACAAGCGATGCATACGATTTCCGGGTTTTTGCCGGGGAAAAAGAAATCAAGAGCTTTGCCAAAGGAGAGGTATTGATCGGAATACCGTACGCCTACTCCTCGAAAAAGTTCACTCCTTATGCGTATGATGCCGCTCGAAAAAACTGGAAGGCTGGTGCAACAGGCAAAGGCGAAGGATACGTCAAGCATGATGGGGAGCAGGTGCTTTTTCTGACCAGCACGCCAGGGACGTACATGCTGGCGGAAACAAAGCTGCGCTCTCTCGCTGTGGCTCAACGTACAGTGAAGCTTGAGCAGGGAGCGACGTATCAAGTGCAGGTGACAGGAGCTTTGACGAGCGGCCGAAAAGTGGATTTGACTGCTTCCGAAGACGGTACGACTTATTCGTCCAACAAGCCTGAGTTGATTGAGGTGGATGAGGAAGGTCTGATCACGGTGTTGCCGGAGGCGGAGAGTGGTTCGAAAGCGACGATCACCATCCAAAACGGGCAAAGCACGGTGAAAATGACGGTCAGTGTGTATTCTCTGGACAGCATCGCCGTGTCTCCGGCAAAAGCTGTTGTCTATGCGGGAGAGACGCTGCAATTGAAGGTCAAAGGGAAGTATACGGATCGGAGCAGCAGCGACATCACCAAATCGAGCATGGGCACAAAGTATTCGTTGGATGATACGGAATATGCAAAAATCAGCGAAAATGGCTTGCTGGAAGTCAGTCCGGATGCTCCAGATGGAACGGTGATCATCATTACGATCGAAAATGGCGACAAAAGCATAACATACCCGGTTACCGTCAAGCAGAGGGCGTAACCGACAATTGTGGAGTCCGTTGGCATTCAACCAACCGGGCTCCTTTTTCTATGGCACAGATCCAATCATTTATTTGTTGATCTGATTAATCGACATTTTATGCTTTCAATGAGTTTTAACGTATTTTGTAAAGGGTACATAGTACAAACAGGAATCGTTAAGAGTAGGAGAAGAATCGTATGAAACTCACAGTCGGAAAAAAGCTGTACACAGCATTCGCAGTGACGTTGTTGCTGATGGCGGCGATTGGGTGGCTTGGCATCTATCAAATGAAAAATTTGAACGAGAAGGCGGTGGAAATCAATACGAGCTGGTTGCCGGCCGTAGAAGACATCAACCATCTGAACTACTTGACCGAGCATGTCCATGCGCTCGTATTCTCGCATGTCTTTTATCAAAACAAGGAACAGAAAGAGCCGCTGGAAAAGGAGCTTGCGCTGACCTTGCAGGAAGTCAGGGAGGATATGGCGTCTTACGAAAGCACCCTGGAGGAGGACGACGTCGAGGACCAGAAAATTTTCAGTTCCTTCAAGAGCAAATGGGAGTCGTATGAACAACTGCACGACAAGCTGATGGACGCATCCAGACAGAACAACAGCGCCGACATAAAGGACGTAATTGGCGAAGTGTCTGCCCTGTTTCAGGCCATGAAAAATGACCTCGATGCCCTGATCAAAATCAACCATGACGGGGCAAATAACGAGAGCGAACAAGCGGCAGCGATCTATGACGAGGGAAGAAAAGTCACACTGCTGCTGATTGCCGTCTCCGTTACGGTAGCGGTGGTATGGGCTGCTGCGATTACTCGCAGTATCCGCTCTCGCCTGAACAGGCTGGCCCAGCAAGTAAATGCTGTTGCAGAAGGCGATTTGCGCATGGAAGCTCTCCCGGTAAAAAGCACGGACGAAATCGCAGAGCTGACCCGTGACTTCAACAACATGCTGGCAAAGCTGCGCGAAATCGTTTCCCAGGTGAACGTGACGGCCCAGCAAGTGGCGGCTTCCGCGGAGCAATTGACAGCCAGTGTAGAGCAGACGAGCCAAGCGACCGAACATATTGCGATTTCCATTCAAGAAGTGGCGAATGGCTCGGATCAGCAGGTGCAAAGTGTGGAAGCAAGCTTCCGGGTCGTGGAGGAGATGTCCGGCGACTCCGAGCAGATTGCGACCAAGGCAAACGCAGTAGCTGTCATTTCCAATCAAGCTTCCAACATGGCTTCGGCAGGCAATCAGGCTGTCCATACGACCACGCGGCAAATGGACGCTATTCACTCCACCATGACCGAGCTGGCGCAAGTCGTCAGAGGATTGGGCGAGCGCTCATCGGAAATCGGCCATATTACAGAAGCGATTACGAGCATTGCGGAGCGAACCAATTTGCTGGCGTTGAACGCAGCGATTGAAGCATCCCGGGCCGGAGAAGGCGGGCGCGGCTTCGCTGTCGTCGCGGCGGAAGTCCGCAAACTGGCGGAGCAATCATCCGCTTCTGCCGAACAGATTGCCTGCCTGATCCAGACGATTCAGGCAGAGACGGCGAAGGCTGTGGCGACGATGGACACAGGCACGAAGGAAGTGCGGGAAGGAATGAACGTCGTTCAGATGGCCGGGCAAACCTTCGGAGAAATACAGCAGTCCGTGACGGAAGTGGCAGCCCGGATCGCGGAAGTCTCCGCAGCTTCCGGTCATATGTCAGCGGGCACCGAGCAAGTCGTCCAAACGATTTCACAAATTACGAATGTAGCGCAGTCAGTGGCGCTTGGCACGCAAAATATTACGGCTGCGGCCGAAGAACAGCTGGCATCGATGGAAGAAATCGCCTCCTCTGCCGCCGCTCTCTCGCAAATGGCGGAAGAGCTGCAATCATCCGTGCGCGTATTCAAGCTGTAGCGACTGTCAATTCCCTCCCGGAACAGATAGAATGGTAGATAAGGAGTCTTCTGGAACAGGAGGGAATCATGTATACAGTTGGGGTTGTCGGTCCTCATACATCTGTTGAACGAATTATCCAGCTCGGGAACGAATACGAGCAGACGATGAAATTTATCGGCTATTCATACAGCGACTTTCAGGAAACGAAAACAATCGTCCGCGAATACGACCAGCAAGTCGACGCCTGGCTATTCTCTGGCCAAATCTCGTACATGGTGGCGAAAAATACGTTAAGCACGGACGAAAAGCTGGTCTACATCCAGCATACGGAATCAGGCATTTACAAAAGTCTTTTGCATATGGGGTACTATCAGCACGAATTTTTGAGCAAGGTGAGCATCGACGAGATTACGACATCCCACCTGGAGCAGGCGCTGGAACAGATCGAGATTGCGCCGCAGGACATGTATGTGAAGACCTTTGACGTTCATTCGAGTACGCAAGAGCTGATCGACTTTCATCTGGACTTGTACCGGGCCGGGAAAACGAAAGGGGCTCTGACGTGCTTTGAAGCCGTCTATTTTGCGTTGACCGAAGCCGGAGTGCCCGCTTATCGGATCGAAAGTACAGACATGGAAATTCGCCAGGCTCTGCGCATCCTCGCGGAAAAAATCCGAACGTTTTACTACAAGGACACGCAGATTGGCGTGCAACTGGTGGAAATCGAGCAATTCGCCAAAATCAGCGAGAAGGCGAAAAGTTCCTATCATCTGCAATACTTCGAGATGAAGGTAAAAGAGACGCTGCTGCGGTACTGTGAAAAGCTGGACGGCTCTTTGCTGGAAAAAGGCAACGGCCGCTACGTGATTATCAGCTCGCGCGGGGCAATCGAGCGGGAAATCAGGGAGCTTCAGGAGACGCTCCAGCAACTGGCGAAAGAGGTTGAGCATGCCGCAAGTGTCGGGATCGGCTACGGTGTCACCGTGCATACAGCGGAAATAAACGCCGAGCGCGCCCTCCAGTTATCCAAAGACCGGGCCGAGCACGGAATTGTGATCATCCGCGAGGACGGCACGATTGTCCAGTCGGCGGGCGACGAAGAAGAGCTGAGCTTTTCCTTTCGAAGCGACGACAAGCAACTGATCGAGAAGCTGAAGGAAGTCAAGCTCAGTGCGAAAAACTACTACAAAGTCACGGCGTTGATGAAAAGAATGAACTGGAACGACTTTACGATCAAGGACTTGGCGACGCATCTTTATTGGGACGAGCGCAATGCGCGCCGCTTCATGGTCAGTCTGTGCGAGGCAGATTTGGCGGAATGCGTCGGGGAAGAAGCTTCTTCCGCCCGGGGCAGGCCAAGCAAAAGATATCGTTTGAAATAACCATTCGCAGGTTGAATGGTTATTTTTTTTGGCGAAAATGCGTTGAAAAATGAGAATGATTCAAATATAATGCATTTTAGGTAATTACCCTTTTATTACCCTTAAATAAAAGTCGCTGGACAATCGCACTCATTTGAACATATCCAGTCTGGCGAGGGAAGACAGCTTTGCGGATCAACAGGCGGAAGAGAAAGGAGTATCCATTTTTTGCGGGCAAGCTATGAGCACAACGACGACGTGAAGAGAGAGGGAAATTCATGGATCAAGAACAATACCTGAAAAAGAAAATGGGCTTTTGGTCTCTTACGGCACTTTCTCTCGGGGGAATCATCGGTTCCAGCTGGCTGTTCGGCCCTTGGGCAACAGCGAAGCTGGCAGGTCCTGCCGCTATTATTTCTTGGTTAATCGGTGCCATTGTTATTACGTTTATCGCTCTCGTATACGCAGAGCTTGGGCGGGTCAGACCCGAGTCCGGGGGACTTGGACGCTATCCGCTGTACTCGCACGGGAGCATGCTGGCGACTGTGACCAGCTACTCGATCTGGCTTGGCTATTGCGCTACCGCTCCGGTAGAATCGGCTGGCGTGATTCAGTACGCGAATCAGTTTTGGCCCGGACTTTACGACGTGGGCAACGAACAGTTGACGACGACAGGGATTTTGGCTGCTACGGTACTCATGGTCTTTTTCGTTGTATTCAATTATTTCGGCGTGAAGCTGTTTGCTGTGACGAACACGATTATTACCGTCATCAAATTTGTTGTGCCGGTGCTGACGATTATCGCCTTTTTCATGACAGGCTTTCACCCGGAAAACTTCACGAGCCAGGGCTTTGCGCCGAATGGCTACAGTGCGGGTCTGAGCGCGGTGCTCACAAGCGGAATTTTCTTTGCTTACACCGGATTTGGAAACGTCATCATGATGAGCGGAGAAGTGGTCAATCCGCGCAAAAACATTCCGCTGGCTTTGATCGCGTCGCTCGTCTTGGCGGCGATCATGTACGTGCTGCTGCAAGTCGTCTTCATCGGGGCTGTGCCGCCGGAGATGATTGCGAACGGCTGGAGCGGCATCAAGTTTGATTCTCCTTTTGCCAATCTCGCGATGATTGCCAACATGGTCTGGCTCTCCTGGATCATTACAGCAGACGCGATGGTGTCTCCGACAGGCTCTGCGCTCGCTTACACAGCAGGAACTTCCAGACATGTATTCGGGATGGCGAAAAGCGGCTTTTTGCCCGGTTATTTCGGGGTGATCAACAAGCGCTTTGGCGTACCGACTCGCGCGCTCGCTTTTAACTTTGTCATCGGCTTGTTGTTTTTGTTCCCGCTGAAAAGCTGGACGGCAATTGTCGCGATCGTCGGCGCGATCGGCATTTACAAGTACGCCTCTGCGTGCGTAACCGTCATGGTGTTTCGCAAGGTTGGTTTGACCAAAGACAAAGGTCTTCCGGGCATGAGTGTCATTGCGCCTTTGGCGTTCGTATTCGCCACTCTGCTCATTTACTGGACGAAATGGAGCAAGGTGCAGCTGGGGATTACGGGCTTGCTGATTGGATTGGCTTGCTACTTGATCGTTCATTTCATCCGCAAGTACAAAGCGGAGGAAATCATCGGCGGACTGTATTTGATCGCCTACATCCTCGTGCTCATCGGGCTGTCCTACCTCGGCAACTTTGGCGGAATCGGCATCCTGCCTGAGCCGTTCATGTCGATCGTCGCCGCAGTGACAGGCTTCATCTTCTACTACTTTGCGGTGTACAACGGTGTCTGGTACATGCGCAAAAAAGGAAACGTCGCAGAGCTTGCCGAGGAGTAGGCGCAAGCGAGCGGCAAACATTTTTATCGATCATAAAGGAGAACGTAGCTATGAAGCTTTGGGGTGGCCGTTTTAGAAAAGAAGAAAACAAGCTGATGGAAGACTTCAACAGCTCGCTGCATGTCGATCAGCGACTGTATGCAGAGGACATCAAAGGAAGCGTGGCCCACGTCAACATGCTGGCGCATAGCGGGCTGCTCACCCGGCAAGAAGGCGAGGAGATCGTCAAAGGGCTGCTCGCCATTTTGGAAGAGATCGAAGCGGGCACATTGGAGATCGGCGGCAATTACGAGGATATTCACAGCTTTGTCGAAGCGAAGCTGACCGAGCGGATTGGCGCCACAGCGAAAAAGCTGCACACGGCGCGAAGCAGAAATGACCAGGTGGCGGTAGACATTCGGCTTTATGCGAAAAACAAGGCGCACGAGGTCATGCAAAGCATCGAGGAGCTGCAAGCCAGCCTGGAAGCGAAGGCGCGCGAAAACAACGTGATCATGCCGGGCTATACCCACTTGCAGCGCGCCCAGGTCGTGACGTTCCAGCACCATCTGATGGCGTACTACCAGATGCTGCGCCGCGACAAACTGCGAATCGCCAATGCAATCGAAATCATGAACGAAAGCCCACTCGGCTGCGGCGCTCTCGCAGGCACGACGCATCGGATCGACAGGGAGATGACGGCAAAAGCGCTCGGCTTCGCAAAGCCAGTCGACAATTTCCTCGACGGGGTGAGCGATCGCGACTATTTGCTGGAGTTGATGTCGGGCTTTTCCATCCTGATGATGCACCTCAGCCGTCTGAGCGAGGAACTGATTTTGTGGAGCAGCCAGGAGTTCCGCTTCGTGCAAATCGACGACGCGTACTCGACGGGAAGCAGCATCATGCCGCAAAAGAAAAACCCGGACGCCGCCGAGCTGATCAGAGGGAAGACGGGACGCGTGTATGGCTCGTTGACCTCGCTATTGACGACGATGAAAGGACTGCCGCTGGCCTACAACAAGGACATGCAGGAAGACAAGGAGGCGTTTTTCAACGCTTTGGATACCGTTCTCTCGTGCCTGGCGATCATGTCCAACATGATCGCGACGATGAAGGTCAATCACGAGCAGATGAAAAAGGCAGTAAAAGCGGGCTTTCTCAACGCGACGGAGGTTGCCGACTACTTGGTCAGCAAAGGGGTTGCCTTCCGCGACGCCCACAGCATCGTCGGGGCGATCGTGATTTACTGCGAGGACCACCAGAAGGCGATCGAGGAGCTGACGCTGGAAGAATTGCAGCAGATCAGCCCGTACATCGGAGACGATCTGTACACGTTTATCGATTATGAGAACATCCTGAACAAAGGGATCAAAGTGGGACTGCTGCGTTAGCAGAACGCCGAAGCGCTTTTCCCCTCCCTGCGAACCGGGCAATCTCCAACCGGGCAAAATTTTCAGGGGCAGGAAGAGCAGCAAGCCATCCGATGCGGTGGCTTGTTTTTTTGGAATTGAAAGAAAATTTTTACAGGAAATTGCTCGCGTTTCTTGAAATGTAAGAGGAAACGAACCGAAAAAGAGGTGTTGGGGAATGCGTGAGCTTTTTTCTGTTGCCGACCTGGAAGCGTTTGTCGTGCAAGCCAAGCAGCACACATACGTTGGAGGAGCCAAGCGCCTGTTGCCGTATCGGCTGGGGTCCAAGGACATTCAATATGCAAGCGGGGATTGGGCCTATCACGACAGCTATTTGGGCGAGAGCGATTTTATCGGGCAAGAGGTCGTGTACTTCCAAAAAAGTCCGGTGTGGGCGATGAATTATTTTGGCTACATCACCAAGCCGGAGCGAATCGACGCGCATGCTGCGGGACTGGTCATTAAGGCGAGCTTGTCGAAGATGTACGCGGAGGGCCGCTTTTTGGGGGCGTTCGAGCATGCGCAGGACGATTTGCGCTACGTCGATACGAATGAGGGGAATGTGACTCTTTTTCAGGGGAAGGAATTTATTTACCGCCAGGATGAGATTGTCTATGAATTGCTCTATCATGGCGGGTTGTTGAAAAAGTAGGGCTGCACGATGACCAATCTCGCGCGGGCAACCAAAACCGATCCGCCCCGTGAACCGATTTTGGCATAAAAGCGGCAAAAAGCCACCAGAATACAGGTGGCTTTTTGCGTTGGACGGCTTTTTGGCATGGAGACAAATTGGATGGGTAAGAAACAGCGCGATTGGATCAGAAGAAAGACAGCGGCTTGTCCTATAATCAGCTTGCCACACTACAGGCTGACACTTGAGAAAAGGCTGGACAAGCGAAGGAGGAGCCATGTCAAATCAAGACCAAACACCGTTGTTTACTGGACTGGTCAAGCACGCCCGAAAAAATCCGATTCAATTTCATATACCCGGCCATAAAAAAGGCAAAGGAATGGACCCGGAATTTCGCTGGTTCATCGGCAAAAATGCCTTGTCTATCGACTTGATCAACATCCGGCCGCTGGATGATCTGCACCAGCCTGCCGGGATTATTCAAGAGGCCCAGGACTTGGCTGCCGAGGCTTTTGGCGCCGAGCACACGATTTTTTCCGTGCAAGGAACCAGTACAGCGATTATGACGATGATCATGTCGGTTTGCCATCCGGGCGAAAAAATCATTGTGCCGCGCAATGTGCACAAGTCGATCATGAGCGGAATTATTTTCTCGGGGGCGCATCCGATTTTTCTGCATCCGGAAATGGACCTGGTCTACGGGATCGCGCATGGCATCACTCCAAAATCCGTCGAAGAAGCTTTGGAGCAACACCCGGACGCCAAGGCTGTTTTGGTTATTCACCCGACCTATTTTGGTACGGCCAGCGACCTGAAAAAAATTGTGAAGGTGGCGCACGCGCGGGGTGTGCCTGTACTGGTCGATGAAGCCCATGGCTCGCATGTGCATTTTCACCCGAAATTGCCGCTGTCCGCGATGCAGGCAGGCGCAGATATGGCGGCGAGCAGCATGCACAAGCTTGGCGGCTCCATGACGCAAAGCTCGGTGCTGAATATCCAGGGAAACCGGATTTCGCTATCGCGCGTACAGGCGATTTCCAGCATGCTTTCCACGACGTCCACGTCTTATTTGCTGCTCGCCTCGCTAGATGTAGCGCGCAAGCGGCTGGTGACCGCAGGCAAAACGCTGTTGGATCAGGCAATCCGGCTTGCCAATCAGGCGCGTCAGGAAATCAATCGGATCGAGTATTTGACTTGCATGGGTAGCGAGATCATTGGACAAAACGGGGTGGTCGCCTACGATCCGACGAAGCTGGTCATTTCCGTAAAAGGGCTGGGGCTGACCGGGCATGAGGTGGAAAAATGGCTGAGGGAGCGCTTCCATATTGAAGTGGAGCTGTCCGATTTGCACAACATCCTTTGTATTGTCACACCAAGCGACAGCAAAGCGGATTTGCAAATTCTCGTGTATGCGCTGGAAGAATTGTCGCTGCATTTTCGAGAGCAGGCGAAGGCGCTGGCAGAGGAGCACATGCCTCTGCCACAAATTCCGCAGCTTGCTGCCACGCCGCGTGACGCTTTTTACGCGCCGACCGAAATCGTGCCCGTCGCAGAAGCGGAGGGGAGAGTTATCGCCGAGTTTGTCATGGTGTACCCGCCAGGAATCCCGATTTTTATTCCGGGTGAAGTCATCTCCAAGGAAAATGTGGCTTACGCGCAAAGAAACCGGGAGGCAGGTCTGCCTGTCCAAGGCTCGGAAGACCCAGCGTTTTTGACTGTACGTGTACTCAAGTAAATGTGATCTGCAAAAAAAGGCAGCCTTTGCTACGGGCTGTCTTTTTCTGTGACCAAACCTTGTCGTAAATGCAACCAAATCTTGAACATGGCTGGTTCAAGGACTTGCTCATTGGCTGGTGACACTCCCATGAATCGCCCTTACAGTAGGACTTGTTTCAACCAGTACCGAGCATGGTGATAGGAGATGAGGACATGAAAACGTCCAAGACAGCACGCTGTCTGTCCGTTTTGTACATGTTCCTGCTGCTGTTCATGACGACCGGGTGCGCAGATAAATATCTCGTGCTCAATCCGAAGGGGCCGATCGGTGAACAGCAAAAGGACCTGATGATTTTGTCTACGCTTTTATGCTTGATCGTGATTGTTCCGGTTTTGATTCTGACTTTTGTCATTGTGTGGCGATACCGTGACAGGAAAGGAAGAAAGGCGAAGTACACCCCGGAGTGGGAGCACAGCACGGCGCTGGAGACGACCTGGTGGGGGATTCCTGTTGTCATCATTACGTTGATCGCTATTATTACGGTTCGCTATACGTATTCGCTCGAACCGTCCAAACCGCTGGAGTCAAAAGTCGAACCGATCACGATTCAGGTGACGAATCTGGATTGGAAGTGGTTGTTCCAATATCCCGAGCAGGGGATTGCGACAGTGAACTACGTGCAGTTCCCGGAAGATGTGCCGATCCGCTTCGAGATTACCTCAGATGCTCCGATGAACTCCTTCTGGATTCCCCAGCTTGGCGGACAGATTTATGCGATGTCGGGAATGGCGATGGTTTTGCACCTGCAAGCGGACGAGCAGGGCGAGTACATGGGTTCCGGCGCCAACTACACGGGGAAGGGCTTCGCGGACATGTACTTCACGGCCAAGGCGACATCGCAGGAAGCTTTTGATCAATGGGTGAGCGAAGTGAAAGGAACATCGGCAGCATTGACTCTGGATGGCTATAAAAAGCTGGCAGAGCAAGGCACCTCGGATGTCCGCTATTTCTCCTCTTTCCCTGAAGGATTGTTTGAGATGACAGTGACGAAATACGCTGCTTCGCACAACCACGGTTTGTCCGTGAAGGCACGCAAGGAAGTGCGCATCGAGGAATAGCCAGAAGGAAGGAGAGAGGAAGACGTGTGGGATAAAGTGAAAGAATTTGCTTCGGAGTTTTTTGTGACAGGCGATCCGCTCATCTACGGTGCGGATGTCAGTATCGCTTTGACGCTGATCGCGATCGTTTCTGTGCTGACTTACTATAAAAAATGGGGCTGGCTCTGGCGCGAATGGCTGACGACTGTCGACCACAAACGGATTGGCATCATGTACATTTTAGCATCCGTGCTCATGCTGTTTCGCGGCGGGGTCGACGCGCTGCTGATGCGTGCGCAGCTCGCCATGCCAGAGCTGCAATTTTTGCCCGCCGAGCACTACAACCAGATTTTTACCACGCATGGCGTCATCATGATTTTGTTTATGGCGATGCCGCTTATGTTCGGGCTGTTCAATGTGATCGTACCGCTGCAACTGGGGGCGCGTGACGTAGCCTTTCCGTTTCTGAACTCGCTGAGCTTCTGGCTGTTTTTCTCGGGAGCGATGCTGTTCAACTTGTCGTTTGTCATCGGCGGCTCGCCGGATGCCGGGTGGCTGGCCTATCCGCCGTACTCGGATAAAACATTCAACCCTGGCTACGGGCAAGACTTCTACATTTGGGGCATCCAGATTTCCGGGATCGGCAGCTTGATGACAGGGATCAACTTCATCGTCACGATCTTGAAAATGCGCACGCCCGGCATGACGTTGATGAAAATGCCGATGTTCTCGTGGTCGGTGCTGTCGAGCTGTATCGCCATCGTGTTTGCTTTTCCGATCTTGACCGTGACTTTGGCGCTTCTGTTCATCGACCGCTATTTGGGCGGACATATTTTCACGCTGGATGGCGGCGGCAACCCGATGATGTACATCAACCTGATCTGGATGTGGGGCCACCCGGAAGTATACATTCTCGTGCTGCCTGCATTCGGCATCTTCTCCGAGATCGCCGCCACGTTCTCGAAGAAAAAGCTGTTCGGGTATAAATCCATGGTGTTCGCCATGATGATTATTAGCGTAGTGTCGTTCCTCACCTGGGCGCATCACTTTTTTACGATGGGCTCCGGGGCAGATGTCAACGCGTTCTTTGCCCTGTCCACGATGGTGATTGCCATTCCGACAGGTGTGAAGGTGTTCAACTGGCTGTTTACGATGTTCCGCGGAAAAGTCACTTTTGAAACACCGATGCTGTGGATGATCGGGATTATTCCGAACTTCGTCATCGGCGGGATGACCGGGGTGCTCTTGTCTGTCGCGCCTGCCGATTTCCAGTATCACAACAGCTATTTCCTGATAGCCCACTTCCATCAGGTCATTATCGCCGGAGTCGTATTTGGATTTTTCGCCGGATTGTACTACTGGTGGCCGAAGCTGTTTGGCTTCAAGCTGAACGAACGTCTCGGCCGACTGGCTTTCTGGCTGTGGAATATCGGTTTTTACCTGTGCTTCATGCCTCAATACGCGCTCGGTCTGATGGGGATGACTCGTCGGGTATATACGTACGGTTGGGACAAAGGCTGGTTTGAAATGAATCTCGTTTCCACGATCGGGGCCGTCCTGATGGGCGCAGCCTTCATCGTGCAAGTTTGGGATATTGCGCACAGCCTGAAAAAAATGGATCGGGAAGGAACCCAAGATCCGTGGAATGCGCGAACGCTGGAATGGTCGATTCCGTCTCCCGCTCCGTTTTACAACTTCGCTACTTTGCCGCAGGTGACTCATCAGGACGACTGGTGGGAGAAGAAGCAGAGAGGCTGGAGTGCTCCGGCAGTCGAGCTGGAACCGATTCACATGCCGAAAAATTCCGGTATCCCGATCATCATGTCGATGTTTTGGTTTTTCAGCGGATTCGGGCTGGTATTTGACTGGCTTTGGCTGACGGTACCGGGATTTGTGGGAGTGCTCGCTTGCATGATCGTCCATTCGTTCAACTACAAGCCGGACTATTACGTCCCGGTGGAGGAAGTGCAGCGGGTTGAGGCTGCGGCAAGGAGGGGGAGCAAGTAATGGCTCAGACGCATAGCAACGCCGAGCATCACGGCCACGGCCATGAACATCCTGATCAGGAGGAAATGCGCACCTTTGCTTTTTGGATTTACCTCATGACGGACGTCATTTTGTTTGCGACCTTGTTTGCGACTTACATCGTCCTGCAAGGCAACACGGACGGCGGGCCAGGGCCGAAAGACATTTTTCAGATGAACGGCATTTACGCCAGTACGTTTATTTTGTTGACGAGCAGCTTTACGAGCGGCCTTGCCCTTTTGGCGATGCACAAGGGCAATCGACTTGCTCTGATGAACTGGCTGTGGGTGACGATTTTTCTGGGAGCGTCGTTTTTGTTCCTGGAGGTCAACGAGTTTATGCACATGGTGCACGAAGGCGCAACGATCAGCACGAGCGCTTTTCTGACTGCCTTTTACACATTGGTCGGGACGCACGGCTTGCACGTTGCTCTCGGCCTGGGCTGGATGATTATTTTGATCATCCAAATCGCCAAGCACGGCATCACGCCCGTGACCAAGCGCAAAGTCAACATCGTCAGCCTGTTCTGGCATTTTCTCGATATCGTCTGGATTTTCGTCTTCACCATCGTGTATTTGCTGGGGGTGAAGTAAAGTGAGCAACCAAACGGCACACGGTTCCTTGAAATCTTACGTCACCGGGTTTATTTGCTCGATCGTGTTGACGATTATCCCGATTGTCGTCCTCGTAAACAATTGGCTGGAAGGGCTGGGCAGCACAATCGTCTTTTTGGCGGCGGCGCTGTTGCAGTTTATCGTCCAGCTGGTGTTCTTCATGCACCTGAGGGACGAGGAAAAACCGAGGTACAATCTGATGTCGCTTTTGCTCGGGATTTTTATCGTCCTGTTGATCGTGGTCGGCTCCATCTGGATCATGATGTACAACATGGTAGCGATATGAGCAAGAAACAAAAGGAGGGGCCCGGATGCTCGCAGACTGGATACAGCTGACCAAACCCCGCATCCTACAGTTGAATTTGATCACAGCATTTGGCGGTTACTGGGTGGCTAGCAAGTGGGAGCCGGATTGGCTGCTTCTTTTGTGGCTGTTGACCGGGACGGCGCTGACGATGGCGGCGTCCTGCGTATGGAACAATGTTTGGGATTACGAGCTGGATCGCAAAATGCAGCGGACAAAAGACCGCCCGCTCGCGGCTGGTCGACTGAAAACCGGGGGCGTGCTGCTGTACGCCCTGGTGCTCGGTGTTTGCGGCGAGCTGTTTTTGTTCTGGAAAGGAAACGAGCTGGTCGGTTGGCTCGGACTGTTCGGGATGTTCATGTACGGGTGCGTCTATACGATGTGGCTGAAAAGAAAGTCGACATGGAGCACGTCGATTGGCGGGGTGTCCGGCGCAATGCCCCCGGTGATGGGGTATTGTGCAGCTTCGAACGAGCTTGATGCCGGGGCATGGTTGTTGTTTGCCTTGCTGTATTTTTGGCAGCCCGCGCATTTCTGGTCGCTGTCGATTCGGCGCGTGGACGAGTATAAAGCGGCTGGCTTTCCGCTGCTTCCTGTCGTCAAAGGAATCGCCCGAACCAAGCTGCAAATGATTCCGTACGTACTGTTTCTGCTCCCGACGGTCACGGCGATGTACCTGCTAGGGTATGCAGGGGTTGTGTTTTTCGCGGTTTCTTTGCTGTTCGGCATGATCTGGATGGGACATACCATCAGCGGCGTTGTGACAGCAGACAATGAGAAATGGTCGAAAACGAATTTTATCTTGTCCGTAAACTATTTGCTGGTAGTCTTCGTGTGCATGGTCGTCGATACGCCAGGCCGTCCATTTTGGTAGACCAGATGAAGGGCAGGGATTCTTATGAGAGTGGCTTCCTATCTGATCGTATTTTTTCTGCTCGCCGCAGTTTCCGGGTGCGGCAGCCCAGCAGCCGAAGAACAGGCGGAAGTGACGGCTTCCGCTGAAGATACAAGCGCGATGCAGCTATATAAAAAGAACTGCATGAGCTGCCATGGCAACGATTTGTCCGGCAGGGTCGGCCCGAGCTTGCAGCAAGCAGGTTCCAGGCTGACCGAGGAACAGATTGGAGACATCATCAAAGCGGGTGCAAGAGGGATGCCGGGCTATGAAAAGAGCCTGAAGACCGAAGAAATCTCCCAACTGGCAAAATGGTTGTCTGCGAAAAAGGAATAGAGCGGGAGGAATATGCGATGAAAAGAGCAGTCTGGTTCATCACTTTAGTCATCACAATCGTATTGGCGACCGCCTGCGGCAGTGAAAAGGCAAGCAAGCTGAACATACCCGTGCAACCTTTCGCGTTTACTGACCAGGATGGAAAACCTTTTTCCTCAGCCGATGTAGAAAACAAGGTGTGGGTCGCCAACTTTATTTTTACGTACTGCGCGACGGTTTGCCCGACGATGACAGCCAACATGGCGCAGTTGCAAAAGAAAGCGAAGGAGGCGGGAGTGGACGTCGAGCTGGTCTCCTTTTCGGTCGATCCAGAGCAAGACAGCCCGGAGGCACTGAAGGCTTATTTGGGCAAATTCGCTGCCGATTTTTCCAACTGGCATGCATTAACCGGCTACGAGTTTGCCGAAATCAAAACGTTTTTGCTGCGTTCGTTCCGAGCTACGATTGCCAAAGACGCTGCATCTGAACAAGTCATTCACGACACGCTGCTCTACCTGGTCGATCAGAACGGCAAAGTGGTGGCACGCTATGACGGCATGACCGATCCGCCTTACGACGAGATCATGGAGGACATCAAGCTGCTGCAAAAATAGGGCAAGACAAAAAGAGAAACTCCTTTGGCGAGTTTCTCTTTTTGTCAATAAAGCCCTGTCCCGTTTTGTTATCTTGCCAGCAGCAGCGCTAGGAGAACAGCTTGAAATTCCTCTGGCGCATTGTCAAAAGCTACTTGCCTGTTGTTACGGAAGAAATCGGCTTCCACTTTTTCATTTTGGTCAATCGGAACGAGATAAATGCCGGATGAATCTGGCTCCAAGCTCTGATGGTGACTCTTATGGCTGGGAAAGGGGCATGGAATTATACAGAATTAGCTTTCGGTAGAAATGGTACTGATGAAGAATCAGATGCTTTTCGACATGCGTTATGGAATATGTGGATAGTATGGGCAGTGAATGATAGTTGGGCAGAAAAGTGGACGAATGCGCACGAAGATGGTGCTTCCTATCAAAACAAAAAATCTCTAACATATAAAATGGATATGCACAATAATGCAGAAGGACGATACAAAGCAGCACAAGAGGGGATAGACAGTGATAGCAGTCGTTCAGACATTAAAATTGCGATTGATGAGTTATACAAAAGCGGAAAGCTTAAAAAAATTAATAAACCGAACCCTAAAAAAGAGAGTACCTGGACACTAGATAAATTTACAGGTAAAGAAGAGGATTATGCAGATCAAGATCTTCCCCCTATTTAGTAAGAAAAAAGAGAACCAGGAATAATCATTCCTGATTCTCCTTTTTGAAAGAAGGTGATATTTATGAAGAATAAATTAATGGTGCCTTTGGCTGCAACAGCAATAGTTGTGGTGCTAGTATTTGGATTTTTATATGTGTGGACTGGAACCGATTACTATAAATTTTCTGATGGAGCATCTTCAGAACAGATAGAAGCTCTAAAGAGTAATAAAATAGATTATATAATCAAAGAAGATGGGTCTTTATGGATAAGAAAAAGTGACGAATTGAAAGTAGCACAATGCTGTACATAGCAATGGTTTCTTTTAAAGTTTTTCCCCTGAATTGCTGAGGCCATAAAGAAAGGCCGTCGAGAAAGTCGACAGCCTGAGAAACTCGCGACAGGAGGTTTTCTTTTTCTGGACATTGTGGCGCGAATCAGCTTAAAACCGCACGCAGAGCCGAGGCGAATTTGGCTACGCCAAGCGTGATTTCTGCTTCTTTCGGGCGGGCAAAGGTGAAGCGAATATAACCGGAGTCAGATCCGTACACACTTCCGGGGGCGACAACCACGCCGCGTCGCAGAGCTTCTTCAAACAGCTGGTTGTCGTTGATCTCGGGCACAATTTTGCACCACAAATGCAGTCCGCCCTGCGGAAGCGTGAACGTCACCAGATCAGGCAGTTCCTTTTGCAGGGCTTCCACCAGCAAATCGCGGCGATAGAGTAGGCGCATCCGCAGTTGCTCCAGGTGGGGCAGGAAGAAGTCGGAGTGCAAAAATTGGGCGGCAATTTTTTGCGGAACGACGCTCAGGCCGAAGTCCATCTGCTGTCGCGCGTCTGCCAGGCGTTCCACGACGGAGTGGGGGGCCACCATCCAGCCGACGCGCAAGCCGGAGGCCGCGATTTTGGAAAAGGAACCGATGTACAGGACGGAGCCGAGCTGGTCGTGCGATTTGAGCGGGGCAGGCGGATCGCCATCGTAGGACGTGAGACTGAATGGATCGTCCTCCACGATTGGAAGCCCCAGCTCGCTGGCCACGTTCAGCAGTTGGGTACGGCGGGCCGGATTGAGGCAAATGCCTGTCGGGTTTTGAAAAGTCGGATTGAGAAAAATCATTTTGATCCGGTGTTTTTTATACAAGGAGCGAATATCTTCGGGATCGATGCCCTCCGGACTGACCGGGAGCCGGAACAGGCGCAGGCCGGCCGACTGAAACATCGGCAAAGAGTAGCAATACGATGGATCTTCTATGGCGACGGCATCCCCGGGAGCGAGCAAACATTGTGTGATCAAATAAAGCGACTGCTGGGAACCCGATGTGATGAGAATGGACGAGTCTGTCGTGTTGATCTGCCGATACCGCGACAAATAGGAAACGAGTTCTTCGCGCAGTGGCGTGAAGCCTTGGGGATTGTCGTAGCCTAAATATTCCGTAAAGGGGTTTTCTTTCATCAAGGTGCTGATTTCCTGACCCGGAGACAATTGCGCGGACAGCTCACCGCTGGCAAAGTCGATCATGCCGTCTTTTTGCAGGGCCTCGCGAATGCGGCGCAAGTAAAACAAATTCGGGAGAAACTGCCCGCCCTCCACGTACCGATGCCAGTTTGGAGTGTGTTTGGGGGTCGCTTCCCATTTGTTTTTGCAGACGCGCGTGCCGCTGCCTGTCCTGCTTTCGATGATGCCGAGTGCACGCAGCTCTTCGTAAGCCAAAATGACGGTACTTCGATTGACCCCCAACTGCTCTGCCAGCTTTCTTTCAGAGGGGAGCAAGCTTCCGGGAGGATATTCTCCATAAGAAATCCTGCGCTCGATCTCATCGGCGATTTGGTGATAGAGTGTTTGCGTGCTGGACCGATCAGGTTTCCACATGATAATCACAACCTTGGACATATTCGTTAACAATGATATTGACAAGAAACAAACTTATCATACCACGCGAATGGAAGCAGCTTCGGCCGAAAGAATACCAATCTATTGAACATGGATGGGTGAATGGCTGAGCAATTGGATGGTTTGCTTTTGAGAAAAATGTGGTATTCGGTGATCAATCACCGAGCAGTTTATTTCCGCTGACGGCTATATTATTGTTGCTCCGATGTGGAATTACGGCGTGCCGCCGATGTTGAAGGCGAATATCGATGCGGTGTGCATCGCCAGAAAAGCATTTCGCATGACGGAAAACGGCGCGGACGGCGTCATTTCCGTCTTGAAACAACTATATATGGAAAAAGGGCCGCCCCGAACATCCATTCTTGTTCGGGGCGGCAATAGTGGCAGTAGCGATGTCGTTACTCGACGTAGCGAATGATGTGTTCGCGCGGCTGTCTTGTTTTCGGGCGCGGCTCGTTTTTGCGGTAGCCAAAGGCAACCATGCAGGCTACGCCGAAGCGTTCCTTGTCCAGCAGTCCTTCAGCTTGCAGGAGTTCCTCTGCCTGTTTTTTGTCGAAGCCTTCGATCGGGCAGGAATCGATGCCGATCATGGCGGCTGAGGTCATCATGTTGCCAAGGGCGATGTACGTTTGTCTGGCTGCCCATTCGAACATGACGCGCTCGTCTGCAAACAGCTCAAAATCTTGCTTCAAAAATTTGTCGTACATGGCGCTTTTCGCGGTGATGACGTTTTCCGGCAAAAGCTGTACGTTTTTCATCTGGTTCATTACGTAGTCGGAATCAGCCGCCATCTCTTGCTTGGTACGCGCCAGGATGATGACAAAATGACTCGCTGTAGCCAGTTGCTTTTGCGCTCCCCAGGAAACGACAGACAGCTTGTCGCGCAGAGCGCGGTTTTGCACGACGAGAAAGTTCCAAGGCTCAAAACCGAATGAGCTGGGAGAAAGGCGAGCCGTTTCCATAATGAAAGCGAAGTCTTCTTGTGCAATCGTTTTGTCTGCGGCAAATTCTTTAGTGGCGTGTCTGGTTTCGTATGCTTGCAAAATCTGTTCTTTTTGGATCATGTTATCCTCCAGATAAGGTAAGTTATTTTGGGGAAGTCATCGGGTAGAACGGACAAAGGACAGGACGGTTTCGATCAGCTCTGCCTCCTGCTCCCACAGTACCAGGTGCCCTGAAGCGATCTCGTGGTAGCGCGCGTCAGGCAGGAGAGCGGCCATTTCCCTTGTCTGCTCCACAGGCACCATGCGATCGTAAGTCAAGCCGATGGCCAGTGCTGGGGCAGTGACTTTGCCAAGCAAAGGCCGCAGGTTGATGCGAGTGTCAAGTTCGGCCTGTTTGCCAGTACCTTCGGCAAGTGTCGCAGCCAAATTGGCGGTAAACTCATGCAACTGCTCCAACGTTTGAAACGAGCTGTAAAACGCCGGGCTGAGGCCAGTGTGGATGGCGAATTGGGCGAACAGCTCCCGATCCTGGCGGAACAGCTTTTGCCACAGATCGAACTGATAGGCGACAGCGAGATCGCTTTCTACCCAGCCCGCGATCGCTGTCACCGATTGGACTCGCTCCGGGTATTTGGCGGCGATGGCAGCTGCAACGACAGCGCCGAGCGAGTAGCCTACGACATGAAAGTGCGTAAAGCCTTCCTGCATAACTGCCTGCACATTTTGCTCGACCAGATCGTCCAGCTCCAGCCGCTCGCGGTCGTCTTGCGTTTTGCCCGAGCCGCTGTAATTGGGGGTGATGACGGTAAAGTCAGGTGCCAGCGCCTTGCCGAGATTGCCCCACGTGCCTTCGTAACTGCCTCCTGTACCGTGGATCAACAGCACGGCAGGTCCGCTTCCTTCTACTGCATATGCGACGTTTATGGGACCAACCTGAACGAATTTTTCCATGAGGGCCTCCTTGAAATCGTGTTTTACAAAAGTGATCTTACCGAATACACTGTAAAAAAGTAAGTACGCACTTTTTCGTTGAATACTTACCAAAAGGGAAGTGAGAACCATGGGGAACCAACAGGTGATTTATCAAATAAACGGCAAACAGTTTCAGTGTCCGATCGAGCTGTCTGTTTCCATTCTTGCAGGAAGATGGAAAACGACGATTATTTGCCAACTGATGAACGGGAAAAAGCGGTACGGTGAGCTGAAGAAAAACATCATGGGCGTGAATCACAAAATGCTCGCGGAACAGCTGCGGGAGCTGGAAGAGGCGGGGATTGTGCTGCGGCATGTGTACCCGGTCGTTCCGCCAAAGGTGGAGTACGAGCTGACAGAGCGGGGAGAAGCACTGCGTCCCGTGATTGAATACTTGATCAAATGGGGAGAGCAGTTTGGCACGCCTGTGGCGGATGAAGTGGAGCCGACTGCCTAAAACTGCTGAAAGCACCGGGCCATAATCGCATACGACAACCATACGACCACCTGAGAACGGCGGATTTTTTTCGGGCGAAGGCAAAAGAGGGAAGGAAGCGGCCGATTTGTTTTTACGGTCCCCCCTCCCTATGAAAATAATGGTATAATCAGCCAAGAATAGCATGCAGCTAGGTGCCTTTGCGAGAGCAAGGGGTAACAGGGAATCGGGTGAAAATCCCGAGCGGTCCCGCCACTGTAATTGGTGAGTTCTCTTTCCAACATGTCACTCGGTATGGAGCATAACCATCGGGGAAGACGAAAGAGCGCGATGAGCCAAAAGCCAGGAGACCTACCTAGTTTGTCACACCCGTAATCCTTCGCGGAAAAGGTGAGGTGTAGGAAGAAGCTGCGACAGCTTGTGTCTATTTATTCATGATGTCGACTGATTACTTCTACACGTTTGCCTCGTCCGGCGGGACGGGGCTTTTCTATTGATCACAAAAAGATAGGGAGTGGAAACGATGCTGCAAAAGAACCGGAAAAGCTGGATCGGCAAAGCATGGCTGTTTGGCCTGCTCACGATTTTTTTGGTCGTGACTGGCTGCTCTGCTGCTTCACCGTCATCGTCAACGCCTGCGGAACAGAAAACTGAACAGGCGGTGCCGCAGGAAAAGCAGGAGCTTGCTTTTCAAGATTCCGCAGGGACTGCGATCACGGTAAAGCTGCCAGTAGAGCGGGTGGTCGTGCTCAATCGCAACACGGCAGAAGCGATCAAGCTGCTGGGAGCCGAGCAGTACGTGCTGGCTACAGGCGACACGACGGTCAAAAATAACCCGTACCTCGGATTTGACAGCAAGCCGGATGTGGGGGAAACGAAGCAGATCAATCTGGAGCAAATCATCAGCTTGAAGCCGCAAATCGTCTTCGCCTATACGAATCGCCCCGACAAGACGCTGGAGGAAAAGCTGGAGCCAGCCGGAATCAAAGTCGTGCGAATGAACAACTATTTGCCGGAACAGATGGATGAGGAGCTGAAGCTGCTCGGCAAAATTTTTGATAAATCGGACAAGGCAGACGAATTTCTCGCCTGGAAGCATTCGATTGAAAAGCTGTTAGCGGACCGGGTGGCGGGCATCAAGGAGGAAGACAAAAAACAGGTGCTTGCCTTGTCAGCCGGATTTCTCAATACGAACGGGGGCTACCGGATTTTCCCCAGCCAGTCGTTAGACGGGAAGCCAGGAGTAGGGGAAGGCTACGCGACGATTCTGGCTGGCGGGAAAGACGCTGCCGACTTGCAATGGAATCCGGCGGAGGCGTCGACTACGATCATGGTCGACGAGGAATATGTGCTCAAGCGCAACCCGGAGGTCATTACCCTGCACGGCACCTGGCTGGGTGGCTACAATGTGAAGGATACGAAGCCGTTTGAAGAAGCGCTGCGCCATATTATGAGCACGACATCTGTTTCGCGGCTCAAGGCGGGGCAAAGCAAAGACATTTACTTTTTCTACACCAACTTTGTCGGATCGGACAAGCGGTATATCGGCAATCTCCAACTAGCCAAATATTTGTACCCGGATAAATTCCAGGATATCGATCCCGAGCAGTATGCCAAAGAGTATTTTGAAAAATGGTTAGGCGTGCCATACCAAGGCATTTGGCACTATTCGTTCAAAGATGTTCAATGACAGCCAAGGACAACCGCTGAGCAAGCCAGTGCAGCGACCGATCCAGGCCATCTATCACGGGAGCGTGAAAAGCAAGCTGCTCATTTTGACAAGCCTTTTCCTCCTGCTGGTGCTGCTGACGCTTTACGCAGTCAGTCAAGGGGCTGTAGAAGTTGCGTTGCCTGAGCTTTTGGCTATTTTGTCCGGACGCGCTTCCGATGAGATGACCGCCTACATCGTATACGAGATTCGGCTGCCGCGCATGGTCATGTCGATCATTACAGGAGTTTCGCTGGCATGTGCCGGTGCGATTATGCAGGCGATTTTGCGCAATCCGCTGGCAGACCCTTTTACGCTCGGCGTATCGAGCGGAGCGGCTTTTGGAGCAGCATTGGCGATCGTGGCCGGGACGAGTGTGTTTGGCATCAACCTCGTTTCGAGTGGACAGTGGATGATCGCTCTTAATGCCTTTGTGTTTGGCTGTCTCGCTGTGGGCGCGGTCTACGGCATCGCCAAGCTCAAAAACAGCTCGACGACCGTACTGCTTTTGGCGGGGGTGGCCATTGGGCAACTGTTTTCGGCGGGCGTTTCCGGTTTGAAGTTTTTTTCCAACAACGAAGCGTTGAAAGACTTGGTTGTCTGGCTCATGGGAGGATTTTGGGGAGCGAAATGGCAAGTGCTGCACATTTTGCTGCCGCTCGTGATCATCTCGCTTGTCCTTTTGCTGAAATACGCCTGGGACCTGAACTCGCTATGCGCTGGCGAAGATGTAGCGCGAACGCTCGGCGTCAATGTCAAACAAGTCCGCTGGGTGTGCCTTTTGCTCGTTACCTTGATGGCCTCCGTCACGATTGCCTTCACCGGGATTATCGGGTTCATCGGGCTGGTGGCACCGCATATCAGCAGAATCATCATCGGGACGGATTATCGATTTTTACTGCCGTGCTCTTGCCTGATGGGCGCTTTGCTGCTGCTCTTGTCAGATACGGCAGCCCGCATGGTATTATCTCCGATCGAGATTCCGGTAGGCATCATCACCGCGTTGTTTGGCGCCCCGTTTTTCGTCTATTTGCTGTTGAAAAAGCGCAAGGACTACTGGGCATAAGGAGGACGGTCGGGTGTACATGCAGGTCAAGGATTTATCGATCAAGTACGGAACGAAGATGATTCTGAAGCAAATTCAGATGAACTTGCAAAAAGGCGAGGTCGCAAGCATCATCGGGCCAAACGGTGCCGGGAAAACAACCTTGCTCAAAAGCATGGCGTCGATTATCCCGGTGGAACGAGCGCGGATCTGGATCAAAGACAGAGACATTCGCTCCTATTCGGCTAACGAGTTGGCGAAAACGCTGGGGTACGTGCCGCAGCATACGGCTTTCGGCTATCCGTTAACGGTGTTGGAGACAGTGCTTCTGGGCAGGAAACCGTACATGCAGTGGAACGTGACCGCTCACGATCTGGAAGTAGCGGGAGCAATCATGGAGCGGCTGCAACTTGCGGAAATGGCGCAGCGTTATATGGACGAGCTGAGCGGAGGCGAGCGGCAAAAGGTACTGATTGCGCGAGCGCTTGCCCAAGAGCCGGAAATACTGCTGCTGGATGAGCCGACGTCCGCTCTCGATATTCGCCATCAACTGGAGGTGCTGGAGCTGGTTCGGCAGCTTGCCCTCCAGCAGCAAGTGCTGGTCGTGTTGATCATGCACGATCTGGAGCTGGCGGCCAGATATTCAGATCGCGTGTTTTTGCTGCAGCAAGGGCAAATTTATGCTTCCGGGCGGCCGGAGGAAGTGTTTACCTCTGCGAATATGGAGCAGGTGTACGGAGTAAAAGTCGAGATCGGGCAGGGCAGCAGCGGTCTGAAGTTGACGGCCACGCTGCCAGAGTCGCGATAAGCAAGGGGGAGAACATGTACTACGGAGTAAGGCTAGGGATGAAGTCCAGGGAAGCCTGGATGGAAGGGATGAAAAACTGGGAAGGCAAGCTGCCCGAGCGCATGACTGACGACCAACTGGAAGAAAGCTTTTGGGATCAATTTTTGCAGCGCAAAACGGCGGAAGCGGAGCCGGATGACTATGTGCGGGAGATTGGCAGGGAGCTGCTTTCCTTTATTCAGGAAGACGATGAAGTGCTGGAGATTGGGCCGGGATGGGGAAATTACACGTTTGCGGCGGCGAGCAAAGCGCGGTCGCTCACTTGCGTAGACAGTTCGGCGAGTGTGCTGGGCTATCTGGAGCAGGGGGCGCGTGCGAAAGGGCTATCCAACATGAGCTTTGTCCATGCCAAGTGGGAAGAGTACGAGCCGCCCGTCCATGATGTCGTGTTTGGTGTGAACTGCTATTATCGGATGCAGGCGATTGATCAGGCGATGGTCAATATGAACAATTCAGCCAGGCGGTTGGCGGTGATTGGGATGACTAGCGGGCCGGAAAAGCCGCACTACTGGGATATTCATCAGCAGCTCGGGTACAAAATCAGATTTTCGCGCAGAGACTATATTCATCTGACCAATTTGCTATATGAGCTGGGCATTGACGTGAACTGCAATATTCTTCCTTTGCAAAAAACGTACGTGTACGAGTCGGAGGAGCAGTTTGTCAGCCAAAATTTGAGCGCGATTATGGAGCCGTCCTATGATCGGGAGAAAGCGGAGGCGATTTTGCGCCAATATTTGGTCTGGGTAGATGGCAAGCCTGCGTATGTGCATCAGTTTAAAGCGGCGTTGTTGTATTGGAAGCCGGAGAGAAGGATTAGTTTGTAAAGATGGTGTTGATCGAAGCTGTAGCGAAGGGAGGAAACAGGAGAAACACATAAGCAAAACAAGCACGAAAAAGCTTCGCGCACAAAATGCAGCGAAGCTTTTTATCATGCTAGGCAACTCTTTTCGGCATGGCGAATCCGAACTTTTTCTACGCATTCACTCAACGCATCCACTTTTCCATCCCATTGAAAATCCATTCCGCTTCCGTCCCAGCAGCCAGACGGATCAATGCTTCCGACCCGTTTTCCTCCGCGAAGCGTTGTTCGGCACTCGTGATGGGAATCATCCAGAGCAGGTTGACCGGATCGCCGTAAACCGTCGGGAAGGCCAGCGCCGGGGCGCTTTGGGGCTTGGCGAGCAGCATGGATGTGAAGCGGGCGTCTACCTCGCTGATCTCCTGACAAGGGATGGTGTGCCCTTGGGCGAGAAAAGTCATGTACGACCAGGGCAGCGTTGTTTGTCCGCTGATGTAGGCCAAAAGTTGCTTTTCATTTTCGGCCAGCCATTTGGTTTCGCAGGCAAAAGCCAGCTCGAAGCGGCGCAGTTGTTCCGGTGATTCGGTATATAGCTCGACCTTTGGCTGCGGCACGATGGAGACGCCCAAGGTGACGGCGTAGGTGATTTCGCCCTTTTCCACCGTGATCAATGCTTTCGGCGGCCAGTGACCGCCGTCGATGCCGTAATAGTTTTTGACCAGGCCAAGCGTTGCCGTGATCGCGTCGAGATACTGATGCTGCAAGTCTGGCCAAGGATTTTCGTCCCAGCTCGCCCAAAATTGCCGGGCAGCTTCGATTCGCGCAAACAAAGCGTTTGTGTCTGGTGTGCCCAGCGGAAAGCAGAAAGGAGATTCTGCGATACAGTCTCGCGCATAAGCCGGATAGCTGGAGCCGTCTGCCTGCTGCCCCGCCCAGCCGGGAATGACGCACAGCACCTCGTCTTGATAAAGCAAAGCTGCCGCGTCTCCTTCTGTCAGCCAGACGATTGACAGCTCATCTGGGTCGAGCTTTTCCGCGCCTTGCGGATGGGCGCAGCAGTCGCGCGGCAGCATGGGAGCGTTTCCGTCTTCCATGGCCGAAAAATCGAGTGTCTCGGGAGCTGGCCCGTAATTGCGCACCCAGCAGGAGCGAATACTCGCGTGTTCCTGGCCGGGGTAGTCCCACAAATAAAAATAAACGCCAGATTCATCTTCTTCGACAAAGGCTTGAATGTCGCAAAGTGGAGAAAATTCCTCCAACAAAATGTTTTTCATCGGATCACCTTCCAAACGGAATATGGTAGATTCTTGATCAAAATAGGTAGATGTAAACTTGCACGGAACAGGGGTAGAATACCATAATTGACTATTGGTGGCAAAATTTCGTCTAGACAAAAGATAGAAACGAAAGCGGGGAGCAACGATGAATCAATGTACACTATACGTCTCCATAGCTGACTATCAAAAAATAGTCGATGCGATCAAGGAGACTTTTCCAGACAAGGAAGTACAAGCTGCTGCGGACGGACAAAGCGTGACTGTCACAGACAAGAAATGGTTTGGCAAAAGCACACTGGCCTTCAACTTCATGCGCGAGGAAGCCGATCAGGAGCGCTTTTTGCAGATGAAAAAAGGGATGTACGGATTTTTTGCCCAGATTGAGACGGCGCATGAAAAGGTCAAGGAAAAGCTGCTGATCCAGATTACCGCGCTCAACGTGGCCGTAGGCATCGTAGCCAGCAAGGAAATCGACCGGGAAACGTTCGCTGCTGTCCTGGCGATTGCCAAGGAAGTATCCGGCATCGTTTTCCTCCCGACAGGCCACATGCTCGATAAAGAGGGCCGCCTGCTTTTGAACACCGAGGGCGAATCAGAGGTGGACGACTATTTGGTGACGGTGAGCACCGAGTTTATCGATCGGCACGTGTGTCCATCCCAGTCCGGGGAAGAGCGCAAAGCGCGCAACATCCAGCTTTTGCAGGAGCAAGGCGTCCCGTATATTAACCATTTGCCTGTCATCGTCGGGGATGAGGATGCTGTCATCAGGACCAAGGAAGAGATCGTGCAGCGGGCCATTGCTTTGTGCCTGATTGCCGTCTACGCCGCCGGAATCGCAGAGAACGGGGAGATTGCCGAAGAGCGCGAGTTCATCGAAGGAATTATCGAGCAGTACGGCGCGGCAGACTTCTTTACGGAAAACGAAAGAAAGCTCCTCGACGACCCGAATCCAAGCCAGAACGACATGGTGCAGATGGCGTGGATGTACGAATGCTACTGGGTGCTGTTGTGGGCGCTCGGCTATAAAAAAGAATTGGAGTTTCCGAGCGAGATTTGCGATGTCAGCTACGCCATCGATGTATTGCGCAGCGCGGGAAACTATCAAACTTTCTACGACAACGCCGTCGTGCGGAGCAAGGCGGAGATTTTGGATCAGGCGGATTTGATCTATCGCTACGACTGGGCTTGCGTCGATGCGCGCATCAACAACCGGACCGTGGCGGGAGGTTTGGAGCCGGGAGTCGTCATGGAAAGACACAGGGCACTAAACTGGCTCGTGCGTCACATGGAAGACGAGTGGGATCATGTGCAGATGGACACATAGGGTTCGCTAAAAAGCAGCAACAGGCTGATATCGTTCACGAACGATGTCGGCTTTTTTCGTTGTGCTCGAAAAAGAGTTGGGTACTTTTCTCGACCGATTTGTTAATACAATCTGCTTTTTCCCGTATTAACTAGCGTGAGACTCACGGACAACCACAACAAATTGCGCAATTTGTTCCTGTACCATGTCTGAGTCGGGAGGGAAGGGAGGGGAAGTAGTTGGAGATTGTTCAAATGAGCACCAAAACGGGCATCCACCAAAATCAGCTGAACGAGAGCCACGATGAGTGCATGGCAGCGGAAAAGTTCGCCGAGATTTACGATGCGTACTACAAACGCGTCTACAAGTACATTTGCTACCGGATCGACAATCACTATGCGGCAGAGGAAGTATGCAGCCACGTATTCGAAGCGGTGATTGCCAAATACAACCGCTTTTCGCCGGAAAAAGCGAGTTTTGAAGTATGGCTGTTCGCCATTGCCAGAAATGCGGTGACGGATTACTTCCGCTCACAGAAAAAAAGGGCCGCCTTCTCGCTCAGTTCGATTTTGAATTTGGCCTTGCCCAAGTCGTCTCCGGAAGACATCGTGATCCGCGATGACCGCCATGCCGCTTTGTTCCGGGCGCTGGCAAAGCTGAGCGACAAAGAACGCAACATCATCGGCATGAAGTATGCGGCAGGCTTGAAAAACGCAGAAATCGCAGAGCTGCTTGGCGTCAGCGGTTCGAATATCGGGGTTGTGCTGTACAGATGCTTGAAGAAGCTGCAAAAAGAGCTGGAAAAAGGAGGTTTTCGGCATGAGGAATAAGCCGGATACAGACGAATTTCGCGAGCTGGCCGACTATCTCGCTCATGTGGAGCTGGATGACCAGGCAGCGAGGGACAGAATCTACAACCGGCTTGCAAACAAGCTGAAAGCCGGAAAAATCCAGGCAAAGCCTGTGGAAAAGGATGAGATCGTGATGAAAAAAAGCAGTTGGAAAACGGTTGCGGCCAGTGTCGCTGCCATTGTCTGCCTGACGGGAGCTTTCTCGACTACCTCGTTTGCCCAAGAAATGCTGTCCTCTATTTTGGCGCGGTTTCAAGTGGGGAATTTGCAAATCGTGCAATATGACAAAGAGCCTGCTGCACCTGCAAGCGAAAATGCAGCCGTCCAAGCCGGAGCAGACGGCGCCCGTGCCGTGACTTTGCAGCCGCGTCCCAATCTGACGGTGCAGGAAGCGCGCGCGCTACTCGGTTCGAACTTCCCCGCGCCATCCTGGGTAGCCGATTACGAGTACGTCAACACGGTCGTTCACGGTGACAGCATGGCGGAAGTCCAATATGCGCATGGCGATAAAACAGTGAACTTCCTGATCTCGAAAGGCGGGGAAAACGGGATCGGAACGACAGAGGAAGTCAAAACGCAAGTGCTGAACGGAACGAAAGTATACATGGCGAACGGGATTGTCATTTGGGAGAAGGACGGGTATACGATCGAGCTGTATGCGCAAGATGATTTTGCGCCTAACGTATTGGGCAAAATCATTGACGGCTTCTCGACAGGAGCGCCGCTGACACAAACGGAAATCGAGCAAGCGAGAGAAAAGCTGAAAAATGCTCCTGTTACAGAAGGGGCTGGCCCTGCTCCAGCTCCCGCGCCCGTGTCCGGTAAGTAAGCGGATTGCAACCAGCGAAGCGTGTCCAGGCGACGCCATGATTTTCAGTGGCTCCCGCGGGCACGTTTTTTTGTTGCCAACTGCATGTGCCGAGCAGCTTGTCGCTTGACATTATTTGATTAGGACTATATAGTTCTAATCATGAAAAAAATCTCGAATCGCGACCATGTGATTGCCAGCGCATCCGCTCTGTTTTTGCAAAAAGGGCTGATGAATACGAGCATGGATGACGTCGTGGCGCAGAGCAAAGTCTCCAAGTCAAATATTTACTACCATTTCAAGAGCAAGGAGGAGCTTGTTGTCGCTGTGTTGGACTACCGCGCCCAATTGTTGCGCACGGTGCTTGATGAGATTGCCCAGGCCAGGGACTTGACCGCTGCGAGGCGGATCGAGCAAATTTTTGCCGCACTGGCTGACGAGCTGAACGGGCGAGACTGTGTGGGAGGTTGTCCGATCCTGTCCCTTCTGTCCGCGCAAATCCCGCAGGTTCGGGTTCGCATCCACGCGTTTATGCGCGAGCTGCAAGGAGTAGCGGAAAATGTGCTAAGAGAAGGAGTCGAGCGAAAAGAGTTCAAGGCAGAGATTCCGGTTCCCGAGACGGCGGCGCTTCTCATCACGATTTTGGAAGGGGCCATGCAGCTTGCCGAGTCTTACGGCAATACAGAAGCTTTTATAAACGCAGGCGCTACTTTTCTACACTTGATTCAAGTGTAGGCTTTTTTTGCAACTGATTAGTACCGATTAGTCCTATTAAAGGGAGGTTCATTTTATGGCAGTTGTATTGCTAACAGGAGCGACAGGGTTTATCGGCCGGGAGGTAACAAGGCGCTTGGCACGCGCAGGACATACGGTGTTGGCGCTCGTGCGCTCCCTGGAAAAGTGGGAGAGGCAGCTGGCTGCAATGACAGCCGAAGAACAGGCGAACAGCAGCGCAGTGCGGGGCGACTTGCGCGAGGAGAGATTGGGGCTGTCAGAGCTTGACTACCAGCGGGTGCTTGCCGCAGACACGATCATTCATGCCGGGGTGCCGATGGATATCGCACTCGGCGAGGAAGCGGCCAGAAAAGTCATTTTGCAAGGAGCCGATCATCTGTTGAAGCTGGCGGGCGAGCTGCACCAGCGCAAAAGGCTGCAAAAGCTCATTCACCTTGTCGGCTACATGAGCCCTTTTGACGATGCGAGCGCGACGCTTGCCACGGATGTGTTCGCCGAGAACAAGCTGTTCGATCACGCGGGAGGCTATGAAAAATACAAGTTTTTGGCTGACCTGTACGTGCGGCAGCAAGCTCATCAAGCAGGAATGCCGCTGGTTGTCGTCAATCCGAGCACAATCATCGGGCCGCGGCATACGGGAAGCACCGAGCAGACGGATGGCCTGGGACTTGTGGTCAACTCCATGCGGCAGGGGAAATTTCCCGTATTGCCCGGCGGAAAAGAATGGTGGCTCCCGCTGCTTGCCGTGGACGATCTGGCAGAAGTGATCGTCGGAATTGTCGAGGCAAAAGGCATCAAGCACCAGACGTACTACGCCTTGAACGAGCGCGGGGCGACGCCGTCTTTCCCGGAACTGGTGCAACTCATGGCAAAAGAACTGCGAATGAAGCCGCCGTCCGTCCCGTTCCCGCTGTCCGTTTTGAAAACGATCGTGCGCAACGGAGGCAGCCGCTTGCTCGGCGTTCCGGCCAACTCGATGGACTTTATCGTGAAAAAACAGTTTCCGCTCGCGCCTTTTCAGCAAATGAAGCAAACGAGGGGCGTGGGCGAATATCAAGCGGACAGCCATCTGCCAAGCGTTGTGGCTGATCTCGATTATCGCTTGTCTGCCCGGGGCGATGCCGCTCCCGATGCTTTTCAGCGGGCGAAAGTCGCAGGCTTGGCTGCCTATCAGAAGCCAGGCGTGGAGGGAGCGCCATGGGTACTGTTGCACGGCTTGTTCAGCGAGCTTGGCGATTTGTTCCCGCTGGCTGAGCAGCTTGGCGAGGAGAAGGTATGGCTGTGGGACTTGCCGGGCTTTGGCAGATCGCCCTATCATCACCGGGAGCAAAAGCTGGGCGGCTTCATCGAGGCTGTCGCCAGCGCGCTCCGAGAGCTGCCTGCTCCCGTCCATTTGGCAGGGCATTCGTTTGGTGCTTTCCTGGCATGGGAAGCGGCCAAGCGAGTGCCGGACAAGATCGCCGGAGTGTATTTGCTGCAACCGCCGCTGCACGCCCCGAAGCAGAACCCGCTGCTTGTGCAAATCGGGAAGAGCGAGAGCTTGCTCCAGCGCTTTTTGCAAAAGCAGCTGACTCGCCCCCGTCTGGAGAGCACGATGATTGAACAAGGGATGTTTCGCTCTGTGGCCGAGGTGCCGGCTGGCTATCTGGACAAGACAAAAAGCCTTCTGCAATCACCGCGCATCAGCAAGACGCACGCAGAGGTTTTGCGTTATTTCATGCACGATTTTCAGCAAATGGAGTGGGGTCAGGCTGCCGCTTTTCCCGTTCACCTTGTATGGGGGAATCAAGACAGCGCCTATCGCTTGACAAGCGAGCAGGAGATAGCGCTTGGGGAGAGGCAGATCGCGGTACACCGCCATGATTTGGCCCACCATTTTCCGCTCAGCCATCCGCACGAGACAGCCAGCTTGCTGCGGTCACTGAGGGGATAGGAGATAGCCTGACTTCCTGGCTGTCCGACTTCCCGACGAGACGGGGCTGGGGCTAGGAACGCTTTCAGCAAAAAGTAAAGGAGCCTTGCCGATCAAACAGGCAAAGCTCCTCTTTCTTTTGGGGCGATTCGAGCGATTCGGCCACTTCGGACAAGCGAAGCGAGCTACTTTTCTACATACGCGTACTTGAAGTACGAGCCTCCGAGCGGGAAGATCACGAAATCTTTGACTTTGTCGTTTTTCACGTAGGCGTTGCCGCGGAAGTGCAGAGGTGCGAGCGGCATTTCCTCCATGAGAATTTTTTCTGCGTCAAACATCAGCTGTTTGCGCTTCGCGGCATCGGTTTCATAGTAGCTTTTGTTCAACAAGTCGCGGTACTCTTTGTTGTCGAAGCGCACGACGTTGTTGCCGCCTTCTTTGTCCTTGTACATTTCCAGGAAGTTGATCGGGTCGTTGAAATCGGCGCCCCATAGCCAGATGCCGAAGTCGTATTTCCCGTTCTGGACGTCGTCGTTGAACACTTTCCACTCGGCTGTGCGAATTTCGATGTTCACGCCGAGCGTTTTCTTCCACTCGTCCTGCAACGCCTGGGCGATCTTCTTGTCGGTTTCTCCCGTGTCGTAGTAGTACGTCACTTTCGGGAACTCGCTCAACCCCAGCTCCTTCATGCCTTCCGCGAGCAGCTGCCTGGCTTTGTCTATGTCTTCCTTGAAGTAGCCGTCCGGGTTCAAGCCCATCGAGGTCGGCACCCAACCGTATGCAGGAGGTACCCCGGTTTGCAAAATATTGTCGATTAACTGTTGGCGTTCGATGGAGTAAGAGAAAGCCTGGCGAATTTTTTTGTTGGTAAAGGGCGGTTTTTGCGTATTGAAAATGACTGCCTTTGTCCCCGGATTATCGGCGACGACCAGCTTGCCCTGTTCCTTGATTTGCCCGATTGCATCAGGGGAAAGGCCGAAGGAAGGATAGCCGCCCCAATCGAGATCGCCGTTTTCAAACATCGAGAGAGCGGTGTTGTTGTCTTCGATTACGACGATTTCAATCCGATCCAGCTTGACGTTGGCCTGATCCCAGTAAGTAGGGCTTTTGGAAAAGGCCAGCTTCGCTTTATGCTCCCACTGGTCGATGACGAACGGGCCGTTTCCGACGATGGTAGAGGCGTCGCTTGCCCATTTCGGATTGCTCTCCAGCGTCTTTTTATGCAAAGGATAGTAAGTAGTGAATGAGGTCAATTCACGGAAAAATGGCGTAGGCGAGCGCAGGGTGAAGTCGAGTGTGTAATCGTCCTTGGCTTTGACGCCGACGTCTTCTGCTTTGCCTGTGCCGTTGAAAAACTCTTCGCCGCCTTTGATGTAGAACAGTTGGTAAGCGTAGCCGGAGGCGGTTTTCGGATCGAGATTGCGCTTGATAGCGTATTCAAAATCGTGGGCGGTAACCGGATCGCCGTTGCTCCATTTGGCATCCTTGCGCAAGGTAAAAGTGAAGTGGGTAAAGTCAGGGGAGTTGGTGAAGCTCTCTGCTGTTCCGTTGATCATCTGACCTTGCCGATCGACGATAGTCAGTCCTTCAAAAGCGAGATTGATCATGTCCATGCTGGAGGCGTCAGTAGCAATGCCGGGGTCCATCGTCGGAGGCTCGCCCGTGATGCTCCAGTGCAAGACCATCGGTTCTCCCGAGGCAGGTTTTCCGGTCGCGCCAGCGGGCTGCTGGCTTGCGGCAGGCTGGGCATTTTCAGCGGGCTTCGTCGTACAGCCGATCATGAGGCTTGCTAGTAACGCGGTGCTACAGGCAACTCGCAACCATTTTTTCATCAGTACCTCCTAGTTGTTTGAATATTTTTAAAAATTCATATGTAGAAGGATAATTCAGTTTCCTGTATCTGTCATTAAACATTCTGTATAAATATTCATGAATATTCTGTTTTTAAAACCGGGAATAATTCATACAATTTGTCCTTGAATCAGCAGCAAGGCGGAAAGCGGCTGCTGTTGCAAGCGATTTGATCCTGAATAAAAAAACGCCGGCCGACACCAGAAGATTCCGGTGCAGCCAGCGTCTTTTGCCTGCCGTATGCAGGATGATGAATGGAACGGGAGGCTAGTGCATGCCCACGTTACGCGACTTCGATCGTGTCCAAGGCGTGCCCAGGTACGACAAAGCCCAACGGTCCAGACCGTACCAACCAGCGACTTTCCAAGCGAGAACGAGCCATGTGGCAAAAACAAACAGCATCGGGTTGGTGCTGACTGTCCCTGCGAACAGGAAGCTGACGTTCATCAATCCGCCGAAGAAAGCGGCAATTCCGGTAAGCAGGCCGAGAATGAGTCCGAGACCAACCAGTACCTCGCCGTAAGCGACCATGAAAGCGAACAGCTTGGCATTTGGCAAAACGGCGCTTTCCAAAAACCAGCCGTACCAGGAGGTGACGTCTTTTCCTTCCGCTGCTTTCGCGAGCGAGCCTTTGACGAAGCCCTCGATGGCAGCTCCAGCTTTGTCTCCCGTCCAGGAGTCGGTATGGATTTTTTTCCAGCCTGCTGTCAGCCAAGTGTAGCCGACATACACGCGGATGATCAGCCAGATCCATGCCGAACGGGTGCTGGTGAACAAAAATTGTGACACGGGATTTTCAGGAATGATGATTTCGTTGTTGCTTGGTGGACGCATGTGTACGTGCCCTCCTTATAAAAATAGAATGGATATCCTGTGATGGATATTGATTCCAGGTGATTTTAACACAAGGAACGATTTGATGCAGTGGTTTAGGGCATAAGTTCATACGGTGTTCATTGACACTATTGGCACGATGTTAACCTTAGTTCGATTGTCATGTGTTCGGATGGACATAAAAAGCGCAAAAAGGTAAGAAGACATAGTTTTTGCAAAATAAAGTCATCAGGAAGAAATATTGACAAGTTAAGATATGGTAAATTATGTTGAGTTTTGTTAAAAAATACGGAGACTATTGGAGCATACTTATGAAACGAAATTTTGTGTCTTTTCAAATGAAACTCAGCGTTATGATCTCGCTGTTTACGATGCTGGTCGCGATTGTGCTGTCGCTGATCGACTATTCGCAGCTCAAGGCTACGATCCTTTCGGAAAAAGCAGTGCAGTATCAGCTAGTCGAGGATCGGATCATTCATGCCGTCAAAAACGTCGATCTCGTGTACGGCGTGTTCGAGCAAGACATGGAGGAGCGGATGAAGGGCGCACTGGAAAAGCTGGCGAAAAACTATCAGGCCAACTCGGCGCTTTCGGCGTGGGACTATGCGGCTTTGCGCGAGCAGTACGGAATGGACTTTTTCGTCATTGATCGAAACATCAAAGTAGTGCAGTCCAGTGTCGCCTCTGACGTGGGACTCGATTTTAGCCAATCGGGAGCTTTCGCGGAGGTGTTGAAGAAACGAATCGACGGAAGCAAGTTTTCCGCCGACGGAATGGAAGTGTCCGTCAACAGCGGGCAGATCAAAAAGTTCGCCTATCTCCCAACCGGGGATCACAAATATTTGCTGGAAGCGAGCATGAATTTGCAGGACAGCGACTTGTTCCAGACGTTCAACTTTCTCGATGTCTCGAAGGAGATCGCAGGCAAATACAGCATTGTGAAAGAAATCACCGTTTACTCGCACGATGGCTACGCGCTCGGCAAAAAAGGGGAGGACGGCAAAGCTTTGCGCATCGCGCAGCGGTTTGCGCCAACTTTTGAAGCGGCGTTCTCCACGCAGACGATCAAGGAATTTCACGAGAGTACGGGAGAGGACGATCAAACATACCGCTATATCCCATACAAGCTGGATGAGAGCGCCAACGACCTGAGCCGTTCCCGTGTAGTGGAAATCGTCTACAACAATACGGAGCGCAACGAAGTGCTCGCCAACAGTCTCCGGTCTGCGCTATTGAAAATGGCGGCAGCGGTGGCAGGAGCGCTGATCTTGTCGTTTGTGCTCAGCCGCTTGATTACCGGACCGCTCGATCACATGCGCAAGATGATTGCGCAAACAGCCGAGTTCGACTTGCGCGAGCAGATCGTGGCGAAGGAGCAGGTGACGGAGGATGAGATCAGCCTGATGGCGAAGTCGATTTTGGTCATGCGCGAGCAATTGCGGGAAGTGGCGAGCAAGCTTGCGACCGTCTCTCATGTGGTAGCGGAAAATGCGCAAAGCGTGCAGCAATCCACAGTGGCCGTCAGCGAGCAATCGAGCGGAACGGCGGAGGCGACTGCTGTCTTGTTGTCGCATATGCAAGAGACAATGGCTTCGACGGAAGAAATGAACGCTACTCTTACTGATATTCAGCATGTCGTTCACGCAGTCACTTTGCGCACGACCGAAGCAGCGGCTACCTCACAGGACGTAAGCCAGCGAGCCGATGTGTTGAAGGAAAATGCCGTTGCGGCGCAAGTATCGGCAGCCGAGTTGTATCAAAGCGTGAAGCAGCAAACGGAGCAGGCGATTGTGCAGTCGACCGAATCGATGGGACAAATCAATTTGTTGGCAGAAGCGATTTTGCATATTTCCGAGCAGACGAATTTGCTCGCCTTGAACGCCGCGATTGAAGCGGCGCGTGCCGGGGAAAGCGGAAGAGGCTTCTCCGTCGTGGCTGATGAAATACGCAAGCTGGCGACACAGTCGTCTGCGGTCGTCATCGATATTCAGCGAATTATCGCCATCGTGCGCGAGTCCGTGAACAATCTCGCAGAAAACTCTTCCAGCGTGCTGGAGTTTATCGACAGCAAAGTCCGCCCGGATTACGGCAAGCTGATTCACATGTCAGAGCAATACAACAGCGACGCACATCATTTCAACACATTGCTGACGGATTTCAGCGCTTCGTTCGAAGAATTGAACTCGTCGATTGCCAGTGTAGTGGCGATCGTGGAGCAAGTGACAAGCTCCATGGGCCAAAGCGCATACAGCGTGGAAGCGATCACCGAGCAGGCGCAAATTATCGCGCACAACAACCAGAAAATCGCGACCATCTCCGAACGCAATGCGGAGTTGACGCATTCGATGGAAGAGATCGTCCAGCGCTTTCGCCTGTAAGTGAACAAAGTCATGAGCGTGAACATGCCCCCTTCGTACCGAGAGCGAAGGGGGCATTGCTTTGCCTTTACAGGACAGCTTTCAGTTTATCCGGGTTGCGAACGAAGTACAGGCGGTGAATTTTTTCTGCCTTGCTGTGCAGGAAAACGACTGTATCTACTGCGTCATTTTGCCGGATGACGAGTGCCGTTTGGCCGTTCAGCGAAGCAAGCCCTACTTCGTACGGAGAGCCTTGTGCGGCGAAGCGCATCAAGCCAAGCAAGAACTCCGCGACACGTTTGCCAGACACGACCGGACGTATGGCAGCGAATACTTTTCCACCGCCATCCGAGAGCAGTTCAGCGTCTGCGGACAAGAGCGTGAGCAAAGCGTTGACATTGCCGTGTTCCAGCGCATGCAAAAAACGGCCGATCCATTCTTCGCCGATTTCTTTTTCGTGCGCGTGAAGCTGTTCGTCTGCATCCAAACCGAGCTTGGCTTTGCAGCGGCTGATGATTTTCCGGCAATTGGCCTGGCTTTTTCCGACGAGTTGAGCAATCTCGTCGTAGTCGAAGGCAAAAGCTTCGCGCAGGACGAAGACCGCACGCTCGACCGGAGACAAGCGTTCGAGCAGCACGAGCATGGCGTACGACAACAAATCTTTGGTGATGACCGATTCGTAGCTGTCCGCTCCGGGAGTAGGGATCGGTTCGGGCAGCCATGGCCCCGTGTACAGCTCCCGCCTGTGGCGTGCCGATTTCAACAGATCGAGGCAGCGGTTTGTCGTCATTTTGCACAGGTAGGCTTTTGGCTCTGCGATTTGTTCCAGCTCGACATCGTACGCTTTCAAAAAGACGTCCTGTACGATATCTTCCGCATCTGTGGCCGAGCCTGTGAGCTGGTAGGCGAGACGAAACAGCAATCCTTTGTATTGCTGATAAAGGGCCTCCATCGCATGTTCACTTCCTCTGGCGTCTAGTGTCAGCATCGTTTTTTCCTTATTTTATCATGCTGGCTATATTCCACGTGAACTGACGCAGCTTCCAGCCCAATTTCCCCGTCAAAATGATGTCCACGCCCCATTGGCGCGTCCAGACGATCGCCCGCTCCGGCCCCAATCCGACGCAGTAGAAGTCCATGCAACTTTTATGAACGGGAGACTGCGTTCCATCCAGATCAGCGAGCATAATTTTGCTCAACCGGGCGGCTTGCCTGCTCGCTTCCTTGCACGTCATCCGGTCCGCCTGGCCGCTTGCCGGGTCGACGATGCGGGCGCAATCGCCAATGCTGTAGACAAAAGGGGCGCCAGCGACTCGATACGATTCATCCACGACAAGCTGGCCGTGTGTAGTGAGCGGCAACCCCATCTGGCGCAGCGCCGGGTTCGGCAGCAGACCGAGCGCCCAGATGCACAGACCGACAGCAAGCGTGCGGCCCGTGGACAGACTCAGCTTGCCGTCCTGCTCGCGAATGGCTTTTGTCCCGTGCAAAACCGTGACTCCGCCGTCCAGCAAAGCTTGTTCCAGCTTGCGCGCCATTTTCACAGGTCCTTCCGTGAAGAGGCGATTTTGCGCATTGAGCAAGTAGACAGTGACTTCATGGGGAGCGATGCCGAGGTGTTGCGCTTCCTGCCGCATGGAAAAAGCAAGCTCGGAAGCTGTCTCGATGCCGCTGATGCCCGCTCCTGCGACAGCGATTGTCAAAAGCCGCTGTCTTTCTTCGGGGCGCTTTTCCAAAACGGCCAGCCGCATATTTTGCTGCCATGTGTTGCGAATCGTCTCGGCGGCTGCCACATCAGACAAGGCGATTCCGCCCTGCTCCGGTTCTGCTCGGCGGGCGACGCTGCCTACCGCGAGGACGAGCACGTCATACGCAAGCGACAGTTCTTTTCCGCCTTTATCTACATAATGGATCATCTTGGCGCTTCCCTGGACAGAAACGACCGTACCTTGCAAAAATTCAACGCCTGCGGGGAAGATGGTTTTCAACGGGATGGCGATATCGGTTTGGGAGACAGCTGGCTTGAACAGCAAAACTTTGCGCAGATGGTAAGGCTCCTTGTCGATCAGGACGATGCGTGCAGGGCGTCCTTTGCATGTGTCCTGGATTGCTTTAACGGCATTGATTCCGGCATAGCCGCCACCGACTACGACTACAGTCATTTCTTTCATGGAGATCAGCTCCTCGCTGCGATTTGACCATATAACGAGGCGGGGGCAATTTTTGTGACGCAGCAATCAGAAGTTTTTTTCGGAAAAGGGCGATTCGGCGAAAAAGTTTGTGCTTCAAACAAGTTTTGATAGAATGAAAGAGTCGTGGAAAGGATTTCCTGACTTTCTAGCGAGGAGCCTTTTGGCGAACAGAGAGACAGCGATGTTTTTGGGAGGATGGAAAGAATGGCATACAAGGTGTATACACAAGCAGAACGTCCTGATTTGAACGATCAGATGGCCGAAGTGCTCGCTGCCAGCTGGTCTACCTTCATGCTGCATGACGAAGTGGCCGACCAGCACTACGATCGGCTGGAAGAGTGGTTTGCTTCTTTTCAATATTTGTTGACCGATGAAAACGACAAGGTAATGGCCGTGGGCAACTCGATTCCTTTTTACTGGGACGGCACGCTGGAAGGAATGCCGAAGGGCTGGGGAGACGTCTTCCTGCGCGGGATTGAAGGACACGCCCAAGGCCAGAAGCCAAACACGTTGTCGGCGCTTTCGATTTCAATCGACCCTGCGCATCGCGGTCTTGGACTGAGTCGTCACATGGTGGCGGCGATGAAAGACATTGCGAAGCAAAACGGGCTGGAATATATGGTGGCGCCTGTTCGCCCATCGCTCAAGCACAAGTATCCGTTGACCCCGATGGAAAACTACATCGAATGGAACACGGAAGAGGGCGCTCCTTTTGATCCGTGGGTTCGCACGCATTGGAAGATGGGGGCGAAAATCATGAAAGTGGCGTCGGAATCCATGTCGATCGTGGGAAGCATTGCCAACTGGGAGGAATGGACAGGCTTGAAGTTCCCTGAGTCCGGCACGTATATCATTCCGGACGCGCTTGTTCCTGTGCGGATGGATGTGGAGAAAAACGAGGCCAAGTACGTAGAGCCGAATATTTGGATGCAGCATTTTCTGTAAGCGTGGCACAAGTTGCTGCGTTACGTTACGCGGAATTGTTTGATTTAGGTTAGGAGAGCCGGCTTTGTCGAGGCTCTCTTTTTTTGTCACCTATTTAATCAGTAATTTTTTTTAGCTCAAAAATAGTTGCCTCTGATATCAAGATCAGCCTATCGTTATTAACAAGAAAAAAACCTACACTTACAGGTATGTGCATGTTTGTAGAAGGGTCACTTATATCTATTACTTTTACTACATCATTTTCATTTAAGTCTGGGATATCTATTTTATATAATCTATAAAAAGAGAGAGAGCTATAGCATGTCGCTGTAATCTCGTATAATGGATTTTTTAGTTCATATTGATATTTCTTATAGTTTTTTAGTCCTTTTGATGAAAAAAAGTCTTTTTTGATTATCAATTCATCTCCAATAAATTTTTGCCCTGTTGGATATTCAGAAGCATCATTCCATGAATTTGCAAATCCTAAAAGCTTCTCAACTTTCCAAACTCCATAGAAATATTTTTCAGTTTCACTATCTAAATTTATATTTTCTGCATTAAAACAATCGGATGTGTTTTTTGGAATAATAGACTCATCCGTTTCAGGTTTAGGCTCACTAGAAGTAGGTGGATTTGATGTCATTTCAACATTTCCACAAGCCGATGCTAGTATCAACATTATCATGATACAAACCAATAATATTTTTTTCATATTTCACACTCTCTTTTATTTTTTTGATCATGATACAAATCTTTGCTGGCTTTTACTACCTTAGTTTTGATATCTCGCTCGCTTCCTTTGCATACGTTCTATAAGCTTAGCATCTTCTAACTCCTTAACCCATTGACTTATTGATCGTTTGGATTTTCCAAAATAGTGAACGATGCTTCCAAGTCCAAACAATGTTTCTCCAGTCTTGTTGCCTGACATGAGACCAAGGTAAATACATAACTTTACTTAGTTTCCAGATAGTTACTACTAATGCGTAATCTAATAATATCTTTTATCAAAACTCTTTGCAAAAATTACTCCTTGTATAGAACACATAACCAGGCAAAAAAAAACAAGCCATAGAATCTCTATTATGGCTCGTTTTCATTGGTAGAACGAATTTCTCCGCTTCCCAATTCCATGTAAACTACACCCGCTCAACCGGAGAAGTCAGGCAAGTAGGGCCGCCCGTGCCTTTATACGAGATTTCATGACCCGCGTACTCGTACACGGTAGCGCCCGCTTTTTGCAGCAGCTCTTTTGTGATCGGATTGCCCGCTACGACCATGCACAGGCGAGGGGCGAGCGCGAGGACGTTGCTGCCCAGGTTATCGTATTCGTTGTCGGGAACTTCAATCAGTTCAATGCCTCTGTCGATGAGCAGCTGACGGAAGAAAACAGGCATCAGCTTGGAATAGACGACGGCGAGATCGTGGTCAACCATGCTGATAATCGACATCAGGTGCAGGCACTCCGCCGGGCCGCGGTCGTATGGCAGCGGAACGACGATGATTTCTTCCGTGAAATCTTTGACCATCTCCGTAATTTGCGCGATCGCCGCCTGGTTGGTGCGGAAGCCTAGCCCGATGGCGAGCGTTTTTTCGTCCAGCCAGACGAGGTCGCCACCGTCGGAGCGGGCATCGCCTGTCAACTGTCCGAGAATCGGAATGTTGTTTGCTTGCAAAAAGTCTTTGTATACTTCTGCTTCACCCTGGCGCAGCTCTTTGCCGGATTTGAGGATGATCGCCCCTTTGGACGTGAACTTCACCGGATCATGGGCGTAGATGGAATCGAGTCCGGTTTTGTCCGATTGCGGGAGATGCAGGACGTTTTCCACATGCTCTTGCAAAATGGCTTCGAACTTCTCGTACTCGTGCAAAGCTTTGTCCCAATCAGGACGGTCTGTATAGTTAAAGGTTTTCCACGATTCTTCGAGGTGGGCCTGGCTGATAAAAGCTTCACGGGGATGCTTGATGATGACTGTCTTCATCTTTTTGACCATGGATTGGCTGCCTTGGAACATAGTTGCCTCCCTTTATTCCGTATTATGGAATATTGTTCATATTTCGAAAAATCACTCTAAGTGTACACATTCTGATTTTGGACTGTCAATCGCTATTCCGCGCCAGATGCGGGGATTTGTGTAAAATTTTTTTGCGATTCACAAAATTGTAGCAAGTAGTTTAAGATATGAGATAGACGAGAACATAGAAAAAGGGGAAATGACAGTGATTCAATCGTTTGATCGGGCGATGGCGATTGCGACGGCACTTGCGTCGGACGAGCATAGAAAGTGGTGGACCATCAACGATTTGGCGAAAGAATGCCAGCTTCCGCTGAGTACGACTTATCGCCTCCTGTACACTTTGATGAATCACGATTTGGTGGAGCACGATGCGGCGACGAAGCAGTACACGTTGGGAATCAAATGGATGGAGTTTGGACTTCGCGTCCTGGATCGGATCGATTATCGCAAAGTGATCAAACCGATGATTGAGGAGCTGGCCAGAGAAGTCGAGGAAAGCGTTTATTTCAGCCAGCCGAGCGGTTTGGAGTCGATCGTGGTCGATCGAGTGGACAGCCAGCACAATATTCGTATCTACGATCAGCTTGGTTTGCGCATCCCGATGCACATCGGTGCAGCGAACAAGGTCGTTTTGGCGCACATGCCAGAGGAGGAAGCGAGGCAGACCGTGCTTCAGCTCGTCGGCGAGGAGGAGACGCCTGCATTTATGGAGAAGCTGGCCCAGATTCGCAAGGCTGGTTACGCGGTGAGTTTTGCGGAACGGACAGAGAATACAGCTTCTGTTGCCTCTCCAATTTTTGATTATACGCAAAAAGTAATCGGTGCTCTCAGCATCGGAATCGTCACCTTTGATTTGAAAGAAGAGCGGTTGAACTATTTGATCGAGCGCGTGCAGGATGCTGCCCACAAAACATCGCAGCGGCTGGGGAGCATATAATTTTTTGGTCCATATAATGGAAAATTTTCTGCTATATGAAAATAGCAATGTCTTTTTCAAGGCCGTCAGCTCGGGAAATCGGGAAACGGCCTTTCTTGATCGGCGAACTTGTATAATTGCTTCCAAAACTTTACATAGTAAAATGAAGAAAGGCATAGAGCAGGGGGCACAAGTGGGTGGAGCTGTTCAGTGAAAGCTTGATCGTGATCGGGCGGGTTTGCTCGATTTTGCCGCTATTGTTGGTTGTGACGCTATTCATGGGAAAACGCTCGATTGGCGAGCTGCCTGTTTTTGATTTTATGGTGATCATCACGTTAGGCTCGGTGGCAGGGGCCGATATCGCCGAACCGAACGTCCACCATATCCCCATAGCTGTAGCGATTGTGACATTGGGCGTGCTGCAACGAATCGTGTCGCAATGGTCGGTCGTTTCCAGGCGCTTTGGCAAAATGGTCACGTTTGAGCCGACGGTTGTTTATTACAACGGCGAGTTTCTCGTCGATCAGCTGAAAAAAATCCGCTATTCCCTCGACAACGTGCTGCAAATGCTGCGGGAAAAAGATATTTTCGATCTCGCCGAGATTGATATGGCGATTATCGAGGCCAACGGGCGTTTGACGGTCTTGAAAAAATCGGCACAGCAGACCGTGACGAGACAAGATTTGCAAATCAAGACGGCTTCGACAGGCATTTCTTTGCCTGTGATTATCGAGGGGAAAATATGCGCAGAAGTGTTGACCTATCGCGAGCGGGATGAAAACTGGCTTTTGCAGGAGCTACATAAAAGCGGCGTCGCGGTTGAGCAAGTATTTTTAGCTACATTGAACCGGCAAAACGATTTGCTGTTTTTTGAAAAACATCCGAAGAACGAGCAACAAGTGCCGCCCGTTCATCATTAGGGGGAGGGGTAAGGCTCGCTGCGGGTACAGCCGGGATACGTGTGAAAACGGGTCATGTGATGGTGAAAAAATCAACGCTATGACCCCAGCAATTAAACAGGTACTGACATTGCTCATTCAAGTGGCTTCCGCCATACTCACTTCTTCCCGTCTCCCCATAGTTTAGGTAGGTTCAGTGTGTATTATATTGATCCAAAATATCGCGTATGGCTGCATCAATCTTCTGAGAAGTTACGGCGGTTTACAAATGAGGATTTCGATCTTTCGTAGAAACACGAGCGTATCCTATCTTCACCTTGTTACTCCCTTCGACATTCTATTGCAAAGAGTATATCAATGAATTGAAATGTTTCAAAAAAAGCACACTTTATGACATGTTGAGAGAAGCAGATTTCCAATGTGTCATAAAGTGTGCTTTTTGACAGGTAGCTCAAAGCAAATTGTGGTACCTGAGTGCTAAGTAGCGCTGTATAGGAATATATTTACAAAAAATCAAAATATCGTAAAATAAAAGAAGTTATACGTTTCTTGTGTATATGACTAAGGAGGAGTTCTTTTCGTATGGGAACAAGCAAAGCGATGCTAAAGTCAATTCGTTCTGAAATTCATAGCAACATGAGAGAGAACGGATATACACTTAGCAAACTCAGTGAACTAAGCGGTGTTAATCCAGGTCATCTGAGTGAGATTTTAAATAGCAATCCGCCGCGTGCCATTACGATTGGCCAACTTGACGCAATGGCAATGGTTTTTGGTCAACCTCCTGGATGGTTGTATGAGTTGTACCCGGAAGAATGTATCTCCGAAGATAGAATCTCGCGGCCGCGTTTGGTACCTTATTTGGTTCGATGCGCTGAGCTTGGGCGGCAGGATTGCATTGAAGCGGTTGTCTCCAAATTACTAGAGAAGCCCAAAAGTGTTTCCATTCTCTTCACTGTGGCAGAGGAATTATTTCAAAATGGGAAAAAAGCTTCGTCTGTCCCCTTTTATCAGTTCGTGATTGAAACGGAAAAAGATAGTCATTCTGAATTATTTGTGATCAGCCAATATCGCTTATTTCGTGCGGTACAAGGGGCAAATGCCGAAGATAACTGGAAAGCAATCATACGGTTTGAACCCTACAGGAACAGATTATCTGAAAATCTTCAATTGGATGCGTTGCTACAGCTAGCGAATGCGTGCTACACGTTGCAGAAATGGAAAGATGTTGAGAAATATGCAGACGAATTACGAACTCTAGCTATTGCAGTTTATCAGGATCAGCTACGCAAGAAAGACATCGGTAAAACCGAGGAAAGATTAGATACGGAACGTCATCTAGTCGTATATTATGGGCAAAGTTCCTTGCTAAAAGGAATCGCTCTAACTATGCAAGAAGAATATGAGGAAGCAGAAAAGCATGTGCACGAATATACGGATCTTAGCTGGTTTGAACTGTTGGATGAGATAGGATATAAAGAAGTAAAGAAATTCAATGTCTGGGGAAGGGCCAATTTATATGGACTTGGCTTAAAAAAGGGAAACCTGAATCTCCTATCAGAGTATGTTGATTTCTTAACGGAACATCCAAATGAGATTCTTCCCGGCATGTTGACCATCATTGAAGCAGCTAATCAGCATGGTTTTTGTATAGATGAGCTGCTAGATCATTTTTCTGCTCATCTATCCAGCTTCCATGATCATCAGAACCCAATTAATTTGAGTCAGAATTTTCACTTTTGGGATCAAAAGTCCGAATATGACTTTAGAAAAGGACGCACCTCACAAGCGATAGATGAGTTACTGCTATGCTTAGATTTCTCTGACAAAATGGCCTATTATCATGGCTTCAAACGTTGTATCACAAAGTTTTGGAAACACTTGCCCCATGCATCAAACGAGCAAAAAGATCGCTATCAAGCCATTTTAGAAGGGAGAGTGTGAGTATGAAAAGATTTTTTGTTTTATTAGCTGTGATTGTAAGTATTGGGTTGTTTTCCAATGTTGCCCAGGCTTCTAAAGAAAGCGAATCGCTATCCATTTCTACTATTTCATCTTCTACAATTATTCAATATCATCACGGCGTAGGAGGCTAAAAAGCGTTTTGATAAAGGATTTGAAAAAGCATCCCAAACAAAAAGGGGTGCTTTTTTCCTGTTTTTCTATCAACGGTTTTTTTAGGATAATATTGTATAGTTGTAATTGTATTTTATGTTAAAAAAAGGAAGGTGATAATTATAGGAGCTATTGCCTATAAAAAGGGCGTCCCACCCATTCGCCAGGTTCAAGGAACGCCCACAGGAGGAGCAGTTACAGCTCCTATAAGTAAATGTACCACGCCACCTTTAGATCGGGAAGGAGGAACTTGTCACGATATCATTCAATTGAAAAACATGGTGGAACAATTGCGCGAACAGCTGGTTCAATTGTATTTAGAGAAGAATGATTTGTTGGATGATAAAGTCGTGGAATTAAGCCAGCAGTTGGATCAGTACATTCTGGTAATTCAATCAAAAATGATGCAAAAAAGTGTGATTTAATAGTCTAGGGGTCCGGCCAAACGGGGATTCTTCCCTTAACGTGGTTTTTTAATGAAGAATTCTCTCTACACAATAAAAATCCATACTTTTGAATAAAAGGTTACTACAGGACAATTTTTGTACGCTGAAGATTCGAAAGTTTATTTATTTCAAGGAGATGAGCTTGTTTGAAAAAGGTTTTAAAAAAGTCACTAACACTTGTGTGCCTAGCATCCACCTTAGTGACTGGACAAGCGATGGCAGCAGAAACTTTGTTTACTAATAGTTCCTCAACCAATAAAGAGTACGATCGTAGCGAAGCAAAAAAATATGCTGAAAAGTATGCTGAGCGACCAGGAAACAAAAATTACGCAAATTACGGAAGCAACGGCGATGGCGGCGATTGCACAAACTTTGTCTCTCAGGTATTACATGAAGGTGGAGGTCTGGGGTTTCATGGGAAGATTGGTTACAATAGGAATGAAAAGGATTGGTACTATTACGGTCCACATGTTCCTAAAAATACGAATGATAAAAAATCACGCACATCATCTTGGACCGGCGCTCATCAATTTCGGGAGCATTGGGCTGTAGTGAATGGCTCTGGAGGGGAATTTGCTTATCAAGCTAAAAAGTACTCAGTTCAGGATGCACAAGAGAATTTTGATGATATTTATCAAGATTTAAATACTGGTGATATTGTTCAATATGTCGATGAAAACGGAAGGACAGTACACTCACAAGTCGTACACAAGTTCAAAGATGGTGATGTATATATGGCGCAACATTCTGTTAATGATGAAGATTATTATTGGGGAACAGATTTGCGGTTAAGCGAATGGCTTGATTATGGTGGTGCGTATGTAATTACCATAGAGATAAAAAAATAAGGACAGATTTTTGTCAATTGGAGATGATTTTATGCGTAAGCTGAATAAGTTGCTAGTAGTAACTTTGTCTGCTGCAACTTCCCTGAGTTTAGGCATCATCGGGGTTGACGCATATGCCGATAAACAACAACGTCTAGCCCAAATGGAGAAGGAATTCAAAGAACAAGAAGAAATCTTGGATAAGAAGTATACTGACAAACAGGAAAAAAAGGTAAAAGATTTATCGTGGGAAGTTGGTAAACTGAAAAAAGAGCTACATCCCGAAGATCCTGAAGAAGTTTTAAAAAGGAAACTGAGCGCCTTCAAACAAATGACGCTCATTCATGAAAACTCTTATAAGGGCGAAAATGTTGAAGAGGTGGATTTCAATGATCCAAAAGTTATCAAGGTTTTGGAAGCGATCGAGAAAAGAAAACAACTCATTGAACGAATGGAAAATGAGCTTTCGGGAAATGCGAAATTGACAACTGGTAAGTCTGCACAAGAATTACTTGACGAATTCGAGCAAGAAAAAATGGAATTAAGTGACACAACTAAGGACACAAGAGAATAAAGGGGTATTACGAATCAAAGGGGGTGTCTCAAAGTCAATTTTTCGGCTTTAGAGATACCCTTTTAAATTTCAAACACCTTGGTAAATCATGTTTCTGATTTTTCGATGTTAGCGAATTCTCCCCTGTTGATCGCTTGACAGAACGGTTTGGTCAGGCGGCCTTTTTTATGTAATATTTCCCTTTTTCGTCTGACTATTTGGCGGAGAAAAAATGTAGTCGGGGGGCGCGTCACTGGTCGCCATCCGGGAGAAAGACAGGGCGATCGCTTTGTACGAGAAAACGGGCTTTGCTATCTGTGACCAGTCGATTTTTCCGGAACAAAACGGTCATGATCGTTTTGTTGACCGCAAGCGGTACTCGTCCGCGATGAGAACAAACAAGTAATCGGCTATGCCTTGTACAGACGGATTTTTGAAAACGGAAAACAAACGACAGCCTTGCTGTTTCAGTGTGAGGCAAGGCCGGAACGGGCCGACCGGGAGGCGATTGTCAGAAGTGCTCTTGCCCATGTCTTTTCGCCATGGGACAAGGAGCTGTATCGCCTCACGGTCAATTTGCCAGCTTCCAACGAAATGACCATCCGTATTTTGCAAAGGGCGGGTTTTGACGTGATGGCCAAGCAAGTATTCATGACCAGGTCGCTCGTTTAAGCCCAGATCACTCGACTGACGGCTAGGGTTGCGCGTGATACGGAAACGTGATCGTGAATTTGGTTCCGACTTTTGGCTTGCTGGACACGCTTACCGACCCGCCGAACGCGTGGATGACGTGATAGGAGTACGTAAGCCCGAGACCGGTTCCGCTTGTTTTCGTCGAGAAATAAATGGACCCGAGGCGTTTGATCTGGCCTTCGTCCATCCCGATGCCGTTGTCTTTGATGATCAGCATGGCGTTGCTTTTCTCAATGAACAGCGAGAGGGACACTTTGCCGTTGACCGTCTCCTCACAAGCTTCGATCGCATTTTTGATGAAGTTGACCAAGACTTGTTTGAACTCGTCGGGATTGGCCAGGATCGTGACAGGCTTTTCATAAGCTTGCAGCTCCAGCTCGACATTGTGCATATTGGCAAAAGGCAGCATGACTTCCCGCACGACGTAAAGCTGGTCGCATACGTTGATTAGCTCGGTGCGCTCCTTGAGCGGCTTGGACAAAGCGAGATACTCGGTCAGGATCGCTTCCGTCCGCTGGATTTCGTCCATGCTGATGCGGATGTACTGATCGGTTTTCGTAATATTTTCAGGATTTTCCTGGATCAGGCGCAAAAATCCTTTGACCGCTGTGAGCGGATTTCTCACCTCGTGAGCAAGCGATGCGGCGACATGGCTCATCGTTTCGATTTTTTCATTTTGGGCGTGTCGAATAAACAGTTCTTTGTCGGATACGCACTTGCTAAATAGCGACAACAAAAGCCAAATTCCGACAAAGTTTTGAACGGGGATCACGAACAAGTAGTAGGCAGGATGATGGGATACATAGGTGGGAAAGTATAGATAGGTCAACCCCAAAGCTACCAGGGAAAAGAGCGCGCCCGTCAAAAAAATATACAGTGTTTTCCGATAACTGGCTTTGTAACGCCGATACATCAGGAGGGAGATGGAAAAGGTGACAACCAGGGCAAGCAGCGCGAGCCAGATGCCTTCACCACCCAAATAATAGCGGTATAGCGCGGACTCGATCAGCAAGACCAGCGCGATCCGCACTCCCCCATAGACTAGGGCAAAAAATACGATGATGTGCCTGATATCGAAAATCACGCCTTCCGAGACGCTGGTCGCGAAGGTCATGGCCAGAAACATGCAAATCGAGCTGGTCACAAGAATGAAAGCGCGGCTGTAATTGCGCATTCGGTCGCGGTAATAAATATTGAACAGGACAAATGGCGTCAGAGCAAAAAACATCTGCAAAATTACTTCTTTTAGTAGAATCATCGGACATCCCCATCGCAAATTTGCATGGCTGCTTCAATCTACGATATTTCGACAAGAGCCTACACGATTCCTCCAAAATTTGGACGCGCCGACGGAATAAATTTAAAGGAGAAAAGTTTTAAAAACCTAGTTGACAGATGGGTAAAACACGGATTATAGTCTCTATATACTAATACAAAGGTTTCGAAAATAATAACTACTCTTATCCAGAGAAGGCTGAGGGAATGGCCCTATGACGCCCGGCAACCTAGCTGGCAAGATCAATGTCTTGCGAGCCAAGGTGCTAACTCCAACAGGTAGCGATACCTGACAGATAAGAGGCGCGAATCTTGTCGATCAAGCCTCTTTCATCTGTTGAAAGAGGCTTTTCCTTTTGGAAAGGGAAGGTCGTCGCCTCCTCAGCTTGCAGCACAACAAGGAACAAAGAAAAAGGGGGATTTTTCGATGAAAAAGAAACTGGGCCTTATCACATCACTCGTACTGGCAGTATCGGTGGCCTTGACCGCGTGCGGCGGCGGAGCCGATACGAAAAACACGGCGGCAAACGGCGCTTCCGGCGAAAAAGCGAAGCGGATTGCCCTGATCATGCGCCAAAATGTAGGAACGTTTTCGGCTCAATACATTAACGGTGTGAAGCAGGAAGTCGAGAAAAACGGCGGAGAGCTGACAGTATTCAACGCAGATACGGATTTGTCGAAAATGGCGTCGAATCTTGACGCTGCGGTCAACCAAAACTTCGACGGCATCCTGATCGACCACGGTACAGCGGAAGCGTTGCAACAAGGTACGCAAAAAGCTGTCGACAAAAAAATCCCGGTCGTTCTGTTCGACACAGACATCAAGCTGCCTGGCGTGCCGATTGTCGAGCAAGACGACAACAAGCTGGCAGAGCTGAGCTTGGAAAAGCTGGCGGCAGATTCCGGCGGCAAAGGCAACATCGTGAAAATTTGGGTGGCAGGCTTTGCCCCGATGGAAAAACGTCAGGTGACTTATGAAGCGTTCCTGAAAAAATATCCGGATATCAAGGAAGTCGCCGCTTTCGGTTCCGCGACAAACAACACAGCGCTGGATACCCAAGCACAGATGGAAGCCATCCTGAAAAAATATCCGAACAAAGGCGACATCACGGCTGTATGGGCATCTTGGGATGAATTTGCCAAAGGGGCAACCCGTGCGATCTTGCAAGCAGGCCGCACAGAAATCAAAGTATACGGCATCGACCTGAGTGATGAAGACCTGCAACTGATCCAGGAAGCAAATTCGCCATGGGCAGCGACTGCAGCCGTAGATCCATCGAACATCGGACGCACTCACGCAGCGGCTATTTTCCAAAAAATCAAAGGCGAGCAAGTGCCAGACAGCGTGAAGCTGAATCCGGTGCTGGTGAAACAAGAAGATTTGCCTAAGGACAAAAAAGTGACAATGGGCGACTTGTCCCAGTACGTGAAAGAGTGGGGCAAGTAAGCATATAGAGCTGGTTGATTTGGCTATTCCCGTTGATCAGTCAACGGGAATCTTGCTTATTTAAGGGGGGGGCGAAAAGTGTCCAGCTTGCAGATGAAAGGGATTGTGAAGCAGTTCTCCGGCGTTCCTGCGCTGCGTTCGGTCGATTTTGAGGTCAAGGCTGGCGAGGTTCATGCGCTTTTAGGGGCGAATGGGGCGGGGAAAAGTACCTTGATGAAAATTTTGACGGGCGCGTATCAGTCTGACGGGGGGAGCATCACGATTGATGGCAAAGAGGTGTCGATCCAATCGCCCCAGGATGCGAAAGCTTTAGGTATCCAGTGCGTGTACCAGGAAGTGGATACGGCGCTGATCCCGTACTTGAGCGTGACGGAAAACATTTTGCTCGATCAGATTGTCTCGGCAGGCCGCAAAGGATTCATGAACTGGCCGAGCTTGCACAAGGAAGCGGAAAGCATTTTGCAGAGCTTCGGCTTTTCCATCCCTGTGCGCATGCTCGTCGAGGAATGTACGCTGTCCGAAAAGCAACTGATCCTGATTGCCCGCGCGACCGTGCAAAAAGCGAAGTACGTCATTTTTGACGAACCGACAGCTCCGTTGAGCACGAAGGAGAGCGAGCGGCTGTTTCTCATCATTGACCAGTTGAAAAAAGCGGGTGTCGGGATTATTTACATTTCCCATCGCCTGCCGGAAATTTTTGAGATATGCGACCGAATCACGATTATGCGGGACGGTCAACTGATCGTGACGAACGATACGTCCCACACGACGATGGATGAGGTCATCGGCAACATGCTGGGCAAAAGCTTCGAGGAAGAGTTCCCGAAAGTCGAAGTGCCTGTAGGCGGGGTGCTTCTGGAAGCTGCGGGAGTGGCTGGCGGCAAGGTTCGCCGCGCCGATTTGAGCGTTCGCGAAGGCGAGATTGTCGGGATTGTCGGGCTGGTTGGAGCCGGGAAGACGGAACTGGCGAGACTTTTGTTCGGAGCGGATACCGCCGAGGCGGGACAAGTCAGGCTGAACGGCAAAGAGGTGCGGCTGCGGTCGCCAAAGGACGCTGTTGATGCGGGAATCGTCCTCGTACCGGAAGAGCGGCGCAAAGAAGGCATTTTTGTCGAGGAATCTGTCCAGAACAACTTGTCTGTCTCCGCTTTGGAGAAGTGGTCGCGGCTCGGATTTGTCCGCAGAGGGGCAGAAGCGAAGCAGGCGAGGGAGCTGGTGAGCCGTCTGGGCGTAAAGACGGCAGACATCACACAGCTGGTTGGCTACCTCAGCGGAGGAAACCAGCAAAAAGTCGCGATTGGCAAATGGCTGGATACGGATGCGCAAGTGTTCATGTTCGACGAGCCGACCAAAGGCGTCGACATCGGGGCGAAAAGCGATATTTACCGCCTGATTGGAAAGCTGGCGGAGCAGGGCAAGGGCGTTCTCTACTTTTCTTGCGAGTTTGCCGAAGTATTGGGCATTGCCGACCGGATTTTGGTCATGTTTGAAGGGAAAATCGTCAAGGAGCTGAGCCGCGCGGACGCGACACAGGAGACGATGATGTATTATGCCAGCGGGGGTGAGTAAGGTGGAAGGTAAAAAATTCAGCTTGTTTGATTTTATTTACAAATACGGTACAGTCGCAGTAATTGTGATCGTCATGCTGTTGTTCAGTCTGACCAATCCGTATTTCTTCACGTATGACAACATCACAGACATTTTGCGTTCCATCTCGATCGTAACGTTCGTCGCGATCGGCGTTACGTTTTCACTGATTGTCGGAGGCTTCGACTTGTCTGTCGGTTCGACGGTGTCGTTGACCACAGTCGTTTCGGCTTCCATGATGGTCTGGTACGAGCAGGGCGTGTTTGCCACTTTGGTCGTCCCGATCGCGCTCAGTCTGATTGTCGGATTGGTCAACGCTTTTCTGGTCGTCAAAATCCGCATTCCCGATCTGCTGGCGACACTGGCGATGCTGTACATCGTCAACGGACTTCATATGACTTATTCAAAAGGCTACTCGATTTACGCCAACATGCCGTTGGAAGACGGTTCGATGGCTCCGGGGAAATTCCAGGAATGGTTCCTCTGGCTCGGACAAGGCAAAATTTTATCCCTGCCTGTTCCCGTCATTTTGACCTTTTTATTGGTCGCGGTCACCCACGTCTATTTGGCGTATACTCGCCAAGGGCGGATGCTGTACATGACGGGCGGCAATCTGGAAGCGGCGCGTCTCTCCGGCATTCCCGTGAATCGCTATCGCACGCTCGCTTATGTGTTGTCTGCCCTGTTCGCCGGACTGGGCGGGATGCTTCTGGCAGCGCGGATCGGTACGGGCCAGGTGAGCAGCGGCGGCTCGATGCTGATGGATGCAGTGGCGGCCGCGTTTGTCGGCTTCTCCGTTTTCGGCGCGGGCAAGCCGAACGTATTCGGTACGTTCGTCGGCGCGATTTTGATCGGGGTGTTGCTGAACGGCATGACGATGCTGAACGTGCCGTATTACGCCTACGATATTATTAAAGGAACGGTACTGGCGCTTGCTCTTGCGGTGACGTACTATCAGTTGCGCAGGAAAAGAAAAGCGTAAAACATGGCTGTACAGGCAAGGCAGGGAGCTGCGGGAATGCAGGCATCCTGCCTTTTTCTTTTCAATAAAATGGAAAATGTTTCACATGCAGCATCCCTCCGCTATAATACTCTGGGGGGATATAAGTGATCCATTATAAGACGTACATACGCGGAGATGCCTATGAATGGGTAACCTTCGTCCACGGGGCGGGCGGCAGCTCATCCATCTGGTATAAACAGATCAAAGCTTACAAAGAGCATTTCAATATTCTCCTCGTCGATTTGCGCGGTCACGGCAAGTCGAAGCAGCATATGGGGAAGCCCAGGGCTAAATACACGTTTGAAGACATCAGCAAAGATATCATTGAGGTGCTGAAGCACGAGAACATTGCTTCCACTCATTTCGTAGCGGTGTCGCTGGGCACGATCATCGTCCAGATCATCGCCGAGCTTGCGCCGCAAAAAATACGCTCGATGGTTTTGGCGGGAGCCGTGACGAAGCTGAACTTGCGCTCGCAAATTTTGATTGCGCTGGGCAATCTCGTCAAGCATATCGTTCCGTACATGTGGCTGTACAAGCTGTTTGCCTGGGTGATCATGCCGCGGGAACGCCATCGCGAATCCCGCTCTTTATTTGTCAGAGAAGCGAAAAAGCTTTGTCAAAAGGAGTTCAAGCGCTGGTTCAGGCTGACGTACGGAATCAATGCATTTCTCGCGGGGCTGCTGACGAAAGAGCCTGCGATTCCCGCGCTTTTTATCATGGGAGATGAGGACTATATGTTTTTGCCCTCGGTCCAGTCGTGTGTAAGCCGCAGAAGGCACGCCCAGCTTTGCATGCTGGACAATTGCGGCCACGTCGTCAATGTGGATCAGCCGGAAGAGTTCAATCGTGTCTCGATCGGATTTATCAGGCAGCAGGCAGGGGGAGGACAGTACGTGGTCAGTCCGGCCTAGCGCGCCTGGCTTGCCGTTTGGTTCAAGCCTTTGGCATTTGCGATTTGCGCGGAAGTGTGTTTCAATAAATGGGAGCAGAGCTGGAAATAAATTTTGGCCATATATTTTAATGAAGGGGGAAATGACATGTCGATTCAAAATGAGCACGATTTGCTCGCTTTGCAACGGATCGGGAGAATCGTGGCAGAAGCGAGAGAAGCGATGCTGCAGGCCGTTCGGGCGGGGATCACGACAAAAGAGCTGGACCGGATTGGCGGCGATATTTTGGCGAAGTACGGCGCGCGCTCCGCACCCCAGGTGACGTACGACTTCCCCGGGCAGACGTGCATCAGCGTGAATCATGTCGTGGCGCACGGGATTCCCGATGGAACGGTATTGAAGGAAGGCGACATCGTCAATGTCGACGTTTCCGCAGAGCTGGAAGGTTACTTTGCGGATACAGGCGCTTCGGTTGTCGTGGGACAGGGAGAACCTGTGAAGCAGGCGCTGTGCAAATGCGCAGAGGAGTCGCTGTACAAGGCGCTGGATTCGGCCAGGGCTGGCTCCAAGTTGAGCCAGATCGGGCGCATCGTCCACAATGAAGCGAAGGCAAAAGGATTTACGGTCGTCAAAAACCTCACAGGCCACGGCATCGGCAAAAGCTTGCACGAGGAGCCGACGGACATCCTGAACTACTACGACAAATGGGACAAACGGCTGCTGACGGACGGGCTTGTGCTCGCTGTCGAAACGTTTATTTCCACAGGAGCCGAGTATGTGCAGGACGGGAAGGACGGCTGGGCTTTGGTGACGCCGGACAGAAGCTACACCGCCCAGTACGAGCACACCGTCGTCATAACGCGCGGCAAGCCGATTATTTTGACGGCTTGAGCGTTTTTCCGCACCGCGCGCGGTGATTTTGCGAGCGTGAACAAAGAGAGGAGGCCCTATTGCGCTGATAGGGTCTTTTTTGTGTGAAAAACGTCTCGACGTTTTTTATGAAATGGGATGTGAGCGCTTACGGTCAACGAAACGGTCATGACCGTTTTGCTTTGGGAGAAAAATTGCGAGAATGAGCAAGAATAACTTGCAGAATAGCCAAAGATTGTATATTCTTTGCATAAGAATATATGTTCGTATTTGCTGGGAGGTTCCTTTTGATGAATCGATGTGGCTGGGTGAATCAGGACCCGTTGTATTTGGATTATCACGATCATGAGTGGGGAGTGCCTGTCTACGATGACCGGCTGCTCTTTGAATATTTGAATCTGGAAGGCGCGCAGGCGGGGCTGAGCTGGTACACGATCCTGAAAAAGCGGGAGAACTACCGCCGGGCTTTTGACAACTTCGAAGCGGCAAAGATTGTGCAGTACGACGAGGACAAGATCGAGCAGCTTTTGCAGGATGAGGGCATCGTGCGGAACAAGCTGAAAGTCAGGGGCGTCGTCAAAAACGCTCACGCCTTTCTCAAGGTCGTGGAGGAGTTCGGCTCCTTTTCCAGCTACATCTGGTCGTTTGTTGGCGGCAAGCCGATTCACAACCACTTTCAGGAGCTAAAAGATGTGCCTGCCTCCACCGAGATCAGCGACAAGCTGAGCAAGGATTTGAAAAAGCGCGGGTTTACGTTTGTCGGTTCGACGATCTGCTATGCGTTCATGCAAGCAGTAGGGATGGTAAATGACCACGTGAAGACGTGCGATCTGTATCAAAAAGACTAAAGCACAGGCAATGAGAGGAGGAGCAGACATGAATGCGACTGATCTTTTGATTCTGAATTTCGAGGAAGTCAGACGCCGCAGCATCAAGGTGTGGAGGGCGATCCCGGAAGACAAGCTGGATTGGAAGCCCGACAACAAAGCGTTTACTTGCGGGGAAATGATCCGGCACGTCATCGAGGGCGAGTTTTTGTACCATCAGATTTTGATTCAAAGAGGCAGCTCCGCTCTGTCTGCTCTGCCGAATCCGTATGACACCAAGCCGTTCACCTCGATTGAGGAAGAGTTGGCTTTTGCTAAGCCGTATCGGGACGAGTTTCTCGCCTTTGTCAAAGAGTTGGACAAAAGCGACCTGGAGAGCATCCGCATCGACCGTTCCGATGTCGGGTACGTCAGGACATTGGGCGACATGCTGCTCCGGATTGCGTACCATGAATCGGTTCATACCGGGCAGTTGCTCGATTACATGAGGACGATGGGAATCGAACGTCCGAACATTTGGGATTGAGTAGAACGGAAGAAGCTTGGGGAATAACGCAAAAGAGCCAGCGTTCTCTGCATCGGGAGGAGACGCTGGCTCTTTTGCGTTTTTTGCGCACGGCTTTTCAGCTATGCATGGTGGATGGCGTGGTTGGGAACGCTCAGGCAGAAAGGCAGCAAGAAAGCATTACGTAACCAACGAAGTATGAGAGTGGTGTACTTTTTGAGTTGTGGCTATCGTTCAAAGCACGGTTCTTTTCCAGAGAATCGCGCTTCTTTTTATGCGGAATTTTGCAATAAATACAGGGGCATTTAACCCCGTTCGATCAAGAAAAGTCAAGGAAAAAAATGATTGGAAATAACTTGAACTGAAATGGATTGTATGAGATACTTGTACTAACAAAGAGAACAAACGTTCCTGTCTATCTTTTAGGGGAAGCAAACTATCTTATTTCCAAAAATGGAATCAGGCAAGGAGTGAGAGTATGCAAAAACAAGCGATAGGCCGTATCGGCTGCATAGGCGAGAGTTCTCATTGCCGAGTGCGCAGAGGACGGTCAGGAGAGTGCAAAGCGGTACTCACGAGCCAGTTCCCTGTGCTCTCCCCGAAGAAGAATCTCGTTTTGGCAGGCGAATGGACAAGCACGAAGCTCAGCCGAGGAAGCACGATCAGAGAGCGCCTATTGATTCAAAGTAAGGATGGGCAGCGATGATGTCGATGGATTATGTCCAGGTGCTCGCTGTGGTCGTTTGTTTTCTCGTGTTGGTAGTGACGTTCAAGCATGTCGATTTGCAGATTCGCATCAACAACATTTTGGATGTGCAGTTGAAAGCGAACAAGGAGAAAGAGAAGGAGGCAGAACCGAGTGAGAAAAAAATCGATCCTCCTGTCCATGAAAAACAGCATCCGCAAGAATAGTTGAGGAGTCGGCGCTGTCCTTTGTTTCCATATCATTCCATGGGGGAAGGGGATTTTTGCAGAGATGATACAGGCAGCATTGATCGTTGCTTGCGCCCTGTTGGTCGGAGTGATCATCGGGCAGAGCATTTTAGCAGAAAAGGTACGAAAAAGATAGATAGCAGCAAAACGAAACGATGTATCTCTACAGCTTTTACGAGAGAACGAGGGGGAAAGAGAATGACGACGACAACTTTGATCAGTAAAGACATGTTGATGGAAGCGGTGTGCGAAGGTTGCCCGGCGACGTGCTGGGGGAAGCGGACGCATTGCCAGGTCCATGACCAGCATATCGGCAAAATTGAATCGTGCCCGGAGTGGGACAGATATTTGCAGCAGCAGCAAGCAAAGCCAGCACGGCCGATTCAGAAAGAGGCGAGTAAACAACGGGAAGTCCGCTTTGATTTGCACGAGTTGGCTCCAGCCCTCTCTGTTTTGCAAAAGACGGAAGAAGAAATTCGCGATTACAGCTACATGCAAATCGAGATTGTCCGCATTCAGCGCTATTTGCGGGAAGCCGGGGAAGGCATGGTCAGCCAGTACGGATTGGATTCGGCCATGCCAAAAGGCCAAGGCTCCCACAGCGACAAAACACACGCGGAAGTCGTTCGCCGGGAACGGAAACAGAAGCGGCTGCAAAATTTGCAGGACAAAATCGAGCGGATCAACAGAGCGGTAGAAACGATTCGCAGCGAACAGGAGCGACTGATTGTGGAAGCGCTGCTGGATGGGGAGAAAAACAATTTGATCGCCAAAGCGATCGGGGTGTCCCGCCAACGCTACTACGAGATTAAGCGGAGTGCTGTGCTGAAAATGGCGTGGGCGATGTACGGGGATGAAATGCAGCAGACGGGATGAAAAAGCGAAAAGTGAATACGCAGAAGATGCGAGAAGCTCGATTTTGGCGCGACATGCCAGGATCGGGCTTTTTTTTTTGGAGCTGGAATGAAGTAGCTGGAATCGTTGAAAGAGCTGGAACGATCTTCGAGCGGCTTTTTCCAAAAGGGCGGGCGAATCACTGGCTAACAAGGCTGACAAGAGCTGACACTCCCTGACACTTACGTGAAAAATCCATTTTGATCCGCGCAAAAGGTTATAATGGACTCAAGCGAATCAAGTAAGAGACACAAGAAGCCATCTGGTCAATTGCCAGGTGGCTTTTCCTGTTCGCTAATCCGACGAAGGAGGGAGCTGGCATGTGACAAACAGCAGGCAAGCAGTGCAACCAAGGGAGGTGGGAGGATGGAGGATCGCGAGTTGTCCGTTCTTTGCGAACTGATCGGGGAAGCTTATCCGCAGTTGGCAACGGTCGTCAACGTCGACGACTGGATGGCCCAGCGTTTTTCCGCACCGGCCGCGTTTTTGCTGACGCAAGGCATCGGGGAGACGGGCAGGAGCCATGCTTCCTATCAAGTGCAGTCAGAGGCGTGGATCGTGCTGCATTATCCGAAAACAGCTGGCGTGTACCAGAGGCTGTCGGACGAGCCGCTGCGCCAGCTTTTGCGCAAGTCGCAGTACAGCTATCGCGGTACGGCGTCGGATTTGTCCATCGACATCGACAGCTCGACATTGCGAATCTGGCGGGATAAGCGGGATCGCACGGAAATTGCGTTTCGGTTTACGTACGTCGTCACGGTGCCGAAAGCGGCGGAAGCGACCATCAACGAATTTGAGATTGAGGAGGGACGTTCCTAGTGGCAAAAAAAGAGCAGCAACCTGATGTTGTGAAAACAAAACAGGAGTGGATTTTGAGCGCCGCCTATCTGGAAGCCGAACGGTTCGAGGTAGCAGGCGCTCTTTTTATGGCGGCAGACAACGAGCAGCTGTCGGAAGGGCAAGTAAAAAATCGATTGACCAAATACAAAGGCGGGGTGTAAGCATGACAATTCAACGTGAACGGCCGGGCGTAACGGTCGAACTGATCGCAAAGGCAAAAGAACGAGTAGTACCAAAGAGCGGTGTTGTTCTGGTTCCGTACCAGGCAGAGTGGGGAGCGCCGGATGAACTGGTGAAGCTGGGCAGCTACGAGGAGCGCATGGCGCAAACGTTTGGCAAAGCGGATACGGTCGAACTTGCGGCAGAAGGCGGGGCAACCGTCCTGGCGTATCGCATGACGAACGGAACAGCGGCGAAGGCAGCTTACGAGCAGGCGAATGCCGTGCGGATCGAGGCGCTTTATCCGGGCTTGCTGGGCAACGAATTGCGCGTCGTCATCGTCGCTTCTACTTCCGAGCCGGGCAAAAAGGAGCTGCAAGTAAAAGGGCCGCTGCAAACCGAGAAGTTTTCGTTTGCGGATGCAGATGAGCTGGTGGCGAAAACAAGCCAGTCGCTTTACGTGCGCGTGAAAAAGCTGGGCGATGCGGCGATTGCCGTAGCTTCCGAAGCGAATTTGACAGGCGGCACCAGCGGGACAGCGGCACTCTCGGCAGCGGATTCCAGCAAGCTGTTCATGGCTGTTTCCGGTGCGGATTTTGACGCCATGTACTTGCCGTTCGACGATGCTTCCGTGCAGGCAGCGGCCAAGCAGTTTATGAGCGATCGCCGCAAGCTGGGCAAAAAGCTGAGCACGCTGGTCATTGGCGGCAAGGCTGCGGACGATGAAAACATGGAGAAGCATGTGGAGCGCTCTGTCGCGCAAAATGCCCGTTATGTCGTCAATTGCGCCATCGCTGGCCAGCACAACAATGGAAACACATATGGCAGCCTGCAGTGGGCGGCATGGGTAGCGGGCATGATCGCGGCGACGCCTGCGCACGAATCGTTGACGGCGGTTGTCGTGCCGCTGAAAAAAGCGCTGAAAGACTGGGGCCACACCGACATTTTGCAAGCGCTCAGCTCGGGAACCTTGGTCGCCACCCGTGACGGCGAGGTGTACATCATCGAGAGCGCCGTGAACACGTTGGCTGTTTTGGGTGCACACGAGCGGGAAGATTACGGCAAAATCCGCGTCAGCATGACGCTCGACCAGATCGTCAACGACATCAATGCAGTCGGCAAAAAGTACAAAGGCAAGCTGGGCAACAACGACCTGGGCGGTGCGGTGTTTGTGTCTGCGGTCAACGCTTATTTGACCGTGCGCGAGCAGCAAGGCGCGATTGAGACAGGCTGGACGTTTACAGACAAAAAGAACGGAAACGGCGATCGCCGCGGCTTCCTGCTGTCGGCCAAGCCATTGGATGCAATCGAATACTTTGACATTGACTGGGAGGTGCTGTAATTGGCTATTGCACGCGATATCAAACTGAAAAATTGCCAAGTTTACGATGAAAATGGAGATCCGATCTACGGAACACTGGAGGGCAAAATGGTCCTCAAGGTTGAGTACGGCGACACCAACCGTCTGCAAAAAGGGAAAATCCAGACGGTCAATGACTGGCATGTAGAGGTCACGCTGAAAATTACGGCTACCAACGCCGCTTTGAAATACTACTGCGTCGAGCAATTGACCCAGGGCAAAACGCCTGTGCTGCCGTTTTTGATTGGAGAGACGCTGGACAAGGAAGCGGGCAACTCCGAGCGCGTCCGCATTTCCAACATCGTGTTGAATCCGGAAGAAATCACGCTGTGGGAAGCGAAGGCAGACGGCAACGATCACGCTACCTACGACCTGAAAGGGATGTCCATCGACAAGCCGGACTACCTGGATGAATTGCCAGCTTACATCGAATAGGAGGAAGAGACATGAGCAAACTGCAAAAATATTTGGCAAAAGCGAATGAACAAGCGCCGCGCAAAGAGGTGGTTGTCGTCATCGACGGCGACGAATGGAAAGTGCGCCAACTGAACCTGTCCGAGCTGCGCGAATGCGAGCGCATGGCAGACAAGGGAGAAAAAACGGACTGGTTCCTCTACAACGACGCCCGAATCGTCAAGGCGACCGAGCATGAGTTTCCGTGGAACCAGGAAGAGCTGAAAAAGGCGTACAAGGCCGGAACGAAGTACGAGCTGGTGGAGAAAATTTTCCGCGACAATCCTGAGGGATACAGCAAGCTGCTCCAGGCAGTGCGCGATGTAAACGCAGGCCAGTCGGAAGAAGAGGCCATTGAAGAAGCAAAAAACTGATCCGATCTGACGGAGAGGCTTGGCACATGTGCCGCGCTTTTTTAAGAGGCCGGGGCCGTCCGTCGGATCTGTTGGAGTACGATGTGGACGCGTACAAGCAAAAGCTGTTCGTGATGGCTTGTCAGATGGTCGAGCTGGAGGATGAGGAAAGGGCCGGGTGAAGGGGCTTGGCTTTTTCCGATCCCGCTTTAGGATATAAAAGGAAGTTGGATGACAGTTAAGACAGGAGGTGAAATGAATGGCAACAGATGCTGCTAGATTGAAAGACACGCGTTCGGAAATGAAGCGCATGCTGCACGAAATGGGCGCGATGACCAAGGAAGTAGGCCGAGCAGGACGGGAAATGCAGAGCATGACCAATAAGCTCTCCGCAGGACTTAGTCGAATGAAGAGCGACGTTCAGAAAGTCAGGGCCAGCATGGATGAGCTGAACAAAGTGAAGCCTAAAGTCAAATTTGTAGACATTGCCCCCAAGTTTGACGACATGAAAAAGGAGTGGGCCAACTTAGGGGGACTCTGGAATGGTGTTGCTTTTGGCACATCGATGGATGGAGTCAAAACGGAAGCCAAGGCTGCGGGGCAAGAGCGGGCTATTTATGCAGGCAGTGGAAAAAGCGCTGCGGAAATGAGAGTTTTCGAAGAGATGGCCGCGAAATTGACAAGGCTCAATCCTTATCTGACCGAACCCGCGGCGATGGCTCTGATTGCAAAAAGCGGGAACGTCGATCCCAAAATGGTGGAAGAGGCAGCTAGACTGGCTGTCACGACTCGTCTTGCCGGGGAAGAAAGTGTAAGAATGATGACAGCGATTGGCGCCGCAACACAGGCTGATGCCAAACCTGAACAACTGGCGAATGCGCTTCAGTATATGAACAATGCGGGAGCAGGCAATCTTAGCCTCAAGCTGGTAGATTCCCTCGCGCAATTCAACACAGCGAATGGCAAAATGCTGAATACCCCAGAGAAACTGGCTGCCGTGGTCGGAGAAATCAGCCAGCTGTCCCTGAATAGCAAGGAGTTTGGCGCCCTGTTGATCAAGGGTCAGGAATATAACGCCAATGGTGGACTTGTACAGCTTCTTGCATCCAAATACGAAAAGCAAATTCAGGAGTCTGACCCGGAAAAGAAACTAACCGACGAGCAGAAAAAAGCCATGGCACAACAAAGAGCCGAGGAAGATTCCAAAAGGCTTGCTATAGGGCTGGCTTCTACAGACAAAGACGAGCAGCGAATCGCATTGGGAAAAATGATGATGCTGATTGCTGCCTCTTCGAACGCGGCGGAACAGCAAAAAGCCATGGCCAGTCTGGGCGGCGATTCGGGAAATATTGTGGAGAAGACGGTCAAGATTGCCTCCGGCGATATGAAGCCAGAGATGAATAACGAGGTAGATAAAGCATATGCAGCTTCATCCCAGGCCGACCCGTTTTTTGCTACGCTTCAGGCTCAGGCAGAGGCGAAGCATGAGGCGATGGACGCGATCGGAAAAGTAACTAGCGATTTGTCGGGTGTCACTGCGCTGGTCTCCAAAACAGCTGCACTTTTCACCGGCTGGTTCAACAGTTGGGATGAGACGGTAAGGAAAGGTGCCGTATATATGGTAACGGCTGTGACCGTCATTTTGACAGTCGGTGCCCTTGCAACAAACATCTGGACGAAAACGAAAGCTTTTTTCACTACGGTAGGGGGGCTTATAGCCAGAATAGGCAAAAAAGGAAAAGCAGCGGAGGAAGAAAAACCGCTCAATCCGGATGCAGGAGGAAAACGAGAGTGCTGCTGCTGTTGCTGCTGCGACGGTTCTGGCGCAGGTGGTAAAAAGGGGAATAAATCCAACAATAAGGGTAACAAAAAAAATAACAGCAATAAAAACAGGAACGGGTCGAACAAGTCTGCTGCTGGTAATGAAGCGAACAAGCAGACGGGAGGCAAACGCAATGCAACCGCAGTTGGTGCAGTCGCAGGCGCAGCTCCTCTTGGCATCAGTGCAGCTGTGCCAGGTGCTTCTCCTCTAGACATGATGCCTGAACTGCCGGACATGACTGAACTGGATAGTGGCGGCCGAGAGAAAGCGGATAAAACCGAAAAAGCCGGAGGAAAAGGCTCCTGGAAAAAGATCGCGAAGGCAGGATTGAGAAGGGTACCGCTCGTTGGAACCTTGCTCGGTGTTGCGACAATCGCCGGATCGGAAAATAAAGTGGATACGGCAGCACAAGTAGGTGCAGAAGCGCTTGGTGGATGGGGAGGCGCAGCTGCTGGCGCGGCGATGGGAGCTGCTGTAGGCTCCATTGTTCCGGGACTTGGGACAGCAATCGGAGGAGCGATCGGCGGCATCATTGGTGGCTTCGGAGGTTCTATGGCGGGAGGCGCGATCTATGACACAGCAAAAAATTGGTGGCAGAACAGGTCGCTTGCGAAAGAAGGAGATACAGCACAAAAGCAGCAGCTTTTCGGAAAGGAGCGGCGCAGGACACGCGCACCTCAAGCAGCGCCGCAAAGGTCAACTGCCCCTGCCTATTCACCAGCAGGAAATCCGAATGCAAAAACACAGAGCGTCTCCTTGACGATCCCACAACTGACAATTTCTTTGCATGCGGACGGTGTGCTGCAAGATATTCCGACGATGCTGAAAATGCTCAATGATCCAACTGTCAGCCAAAGAATCAGAGCGATCATCGAGAGGGCACTGTTGGACGCGCTGGAGACAAGAGGAGGAGTGGTGACATGATTCGCATGCAAGGCAAATACACACTGACATTCCCGGTCACTCCAGCCGAAATCCAATTTCGCGGCTACGGTAACGATGTCGAAGGCACCACGTCGATCACGTTGCTCGCCGCCAATCGCATCTCGGCCAGACGTCCGAAATCGATCAGTTTCGATTTCTTTTTGCCGGGAGACATTACAGCTCCTTACATCGAGGTCAAAGGCTACCAAGGTCCGAGACCGTGGCTTGCCGGATTGGAGCGGTTGACAGGATCAGAGGTGCTGCTGACGATCGACGAGTTGAATCTCGCCTGGAATGTGCTGATCGGGCCGTGCGATGGCAAGTTTCAGGGGAAAAACGTCGATTTTCACGGCTCGATTGAGCTGCCGCTGTTTGTAAAAGACGAATTTATTACCTGGAGCAACCAGACGCAGCTTCTCTCCCCTGGCGCCGTCATCTCGCGGCAGCAGCCGGCTCGTCCCAATACGAGCGGCAAGGTAGCGAAAAAGACGAAGAAGCAGAAGGCGATGACTCAATCTGCTGGCAGCAGCCGGGCTGAGGACATGCGCATGCGGATTCAAAAAAAGCTGGAAGACGCACACGGATTTTAACGGAGATGATGAGATGAAAGTCATATATGGGAAGGAACAGACTCGATATGACCTTTCCCCGGCTGTCACAGAGCTGTCCTGGTCATCGTCCCGCGGGCAAATCGCCGGGCAGTTGAGTGTGCAAATCAAGGAAGCCCCGCCCCTGCAAGCGGCGGGCTTTTTGATGCTCTTTTCCGGCGATCAGCTAAAAGAAGCGCAGCAAATCTTCCACGGTCCGCTTGTCCGCCTCGATCGCGACGATCGGACTGGGGATTTGTCCGCGACAGCTTACGAGCTTGGCTGGTATTTGCAAAAAAACGAAGTCTCCCGCATCAAGCTGGACGGCGATGCCGGAACGGAGCTGGCGCGAGTCATCAAGGCGGCGGGCGTGAACATAAGCTGCCCGCCTTTTGGCTTCACGACCAAAGAGCGCATTGCTCCCCAATCATATACGGCTCTGTTCACATCGCTGACCGAGCAAGCGTACGAGAAAACAGGCGCCCGCTATTTCGTGCAGTACCAGCGCGACAAGCTGACCGTTTTGCCGGAGGGGGCAAACCCGATCGTTCCGCTGTTCAAGGCAAGCTTGCTTTCAACAAGCTCCACAGGCGAGAGCATCGAGGATGTGTACACGGTGGTGACAGCAGAGCGCTATCAGGACGACAAGGTGGCGAGCAGTGCGACGAAAGCGAACGAGAGCCTCGTCAAGCAAATTGGTCGCATGCAAAAGGTCATCGACGCCGGGGAGGACAAAAATGTTGCCGCTTTGGCAGCGAAGCAGCTTGCCGAGCTGTCCAAAATCCCGCTGACAAGGTCGATCTCGGTCCGTCATGAGGACGAGCAGGCGGCAAGGCTTCGCGCAGGCTGGCTGATCAAGATCATGGAAAAGAACAATCAGACCATTACCGATTGGATCGTCACCAGTTGCAACGCTCACTGGAAAGGCGGGCAATACACAATGGATCTGCAACTGGAAAGGAGGACGTAATCATGCAATCCGTCATTGCAAAGCTCAGGGGATATACACAGGACGGGCTGGTGAACACCCGAGGGGAGTTCGGACAGCTTTTGTCGCTCACGCCGTTGTCCGTCAAGCTCGACGAAGACCCAACGCCTTTGGAGCCGGATGAAATTGTCGCCTTGCGCTCTGCGGAGTTGCGCCAGGAGGACGTAGGGAAAAAGGTTGCCCTGCTTTCCTGCACAAACGATCAATACCTCCTGCTCGGGGTGGTGGAATGATGTTTCCCCAGTTGACGGGCACGGAAGACATTTTGACGGCGCAAACGGACGAGCCGATTCCCTGGACGTATCAGTTCGATTGGGAGACGAAGCAGTTGAAGCAAGGGCCAGATGGCCGCTATTTGCGCACGAGAACATATGCAGAATACTTGCAGGAGACGGTGCACAAAATTCTCCACACCCGCCGCTTTCGCTACGCGATTTACTCGGAGCGGTACGGGGTGGACTTTTTGGCGGAAAAAGGCCGGATGCGCTCCGGTTTGTCATTGCCGACGATCAAGGCGCAGACCGAGGAAGCGCTGGAGGCACACAGCGAGATTGAGCGCGCTGTCGTGCAGGACATTCGCTTTGCGGGCGGCCGGGTCATTTTGCAACTGGAGATAGAAGGGACAAGAGGCACAACGCGATTGGAGGTGGATGCATGGCAACGATAGACAGACCTGAAATGCCGATTTTGCGGGAGACGCCCGACCAGATTTACCAGCGGATCGCGAACCGGATGGCTGTGCTCGCGCAGAAGCGCGGGGAGACGCCGCCGGCTACGGGGGAGGGGGAAATCCACTACGATTTGGCCTACCCGATTGCCGAAGAGCTTAGCGAGCAGCAGCAGCTTTTGGAGTACGGCTTTTTGCAAGCCTTTCTTCCTTGGGCAGACGGTGAATATTTGGACGCGTCAGGCGTCTTTTTTGGCCTCCCTCGCAATGAGGGAGAAACTGACGATGCCTATCGCAAACGTTTGCTGGATCGGGCGCGCTCCGAAGAAGGCGACGGCCGCCGCCAGGACTATGAGCGCTGGGCGCGAAACGTTGACGGCGTAGGCGGAGCAGTCGCTGTAGAGAAAGCGCGGCACGATCTGTCGATTGATCTGTACATCACGGATGCGAGCGGTCAGCCCGCCACGGAAGAGCTGGCGAATACTGTGCGTACCAAGCTGGAAGACAAAAGGCGGGCTTTGCACGAACTGCGGGTGCTGCCAGCCAAGGTTTATCCCGTTTCGATTGCAGTGAAGCTGGCGCTGCGCCCCGATGCTGAGCAGGCGAAGATCGAGGAACAGATTGCTGCCCAAGTGAAAACGTATTTGAAAGGGCGTTCGCAGATCGTGTACCAGCAGATCGGGGCGCTCTTTTTCGTGGACGGGGTCGTCGACTTTGCGGATTACACGCTGAACGGCCAGGAAGCCAATTTAACCGTGCCTGCTGACTCTGTCGCTTCGCTCGCTTTGGCGGTGACGACATGATCCCAGAACGCTACAGGCAAATGTTGCCGCCGCAATGGTACGAGAACAAGGTAGCGGAGTATCATTTCGAAGGCACAGCAACCGCAGTCGATGCTTTTCATGCGGAGCGGGAAGACGTTTTGCGGCAGTTCCATCCGTGGTCAGCGACCTGGGGTCTGGATGTTTGGGATTGGATTTACTTTGGTCAAAAGCAGCTGCTGGGTGTTGAGGAGCGGCGGAAGAATATACGGCAGAAGCATTGGGCGTACCTTGGCTTTACTCCAGGTGTATTGCGGGCGATTGGCTACAGTTCGTCAGCATTCAAGCAGGTACGAATGGTCGAGGATTTTGAAAAGAAAGTGATTCGGTACGTTTACCCGGTCGAGGACCGTTTCGATACCAAAAATGCGGTACAGGCCGTCGAGAAAATCCGGCCTGTTCATTGCAACGGGGTTGCGTTCGAGCCTGTGTCGCTGGAGAGAGTTGAACTTCGGGACGTGCTGGTTGTTGGAATTAAAGAGTACCACAAGGTCAGCGAGTTTCGTGTAGGGATGACCCCAATCAAACGATACGAGGAGGTGGTCAGATGATTACGCACAGTTATCTACAGACTATACGAAACGACCTGTTGGCGCGGATAACGGGAGGCGATATCCTGCTGAATAACACTGTTTCCGTCCCAATCCATGCTGCATCTATTTCGCAGCATCCGACTGCGGGTGTTCATGATGCAATTGCCTTAGAGGTGTCAACGCAGAACGTCACCAGCGTTTCGGTTATCACTAATGCAAAAATCCGAACGAGTACAGGGGTAGTCGTCGCAGAAAAGACGGCCACTATTGAAATGAACGGTGCGCAATTCGTGAACCTGACTTTCGTTGTCGATGTGAGAGGAGGGGCGTAAGATGTCATACAATGCCAAAATGGACTGGAAACAAGATGACCCAGTAACGGAAGTGGACATAAACCGTTGGGAACAAGGTATCGCGGACGCTCACGCTGCTATTGCAGTGCTCACCGCTGATGTATCGAACCTGAAAACTCGCGTGAACGTTATCGAGAGCACGTTGCCAGAAAATTTCTTGCATAACCACTTCAAGGATGATCTTTCTACGATTATCGGGATCAAGGTGATTCGGGGTTATTACAACAAGGCGCAAAGTAGGTTGGAGGTATAGCGGAGTGCAAACGAAGGATGCAAAAACAGTCGCTCAACCGAACGACTTTTGGAAAGGGGGAGGAACATGGCAATAAAGTCGATGTCTTATCCAGAGAGTACCTCTCAATCACAAACTCAGGTACTAACATTACCAAATCTCAAGAAGATAAATACAGTTACTGTAAATACAGGTACAGTTTCCTATTCGTTAACTGGCAATACCTTAACCTTTACTCTCAAAAATGGTGCAGTTTCGAGAACGGTTCAGACTGGTGGATCGGTCTCGCACTCAACGTATAAGACAGATTCTCGAACGTCTGTTGGCGATAGCGCGACGGGCTGCTCTGGTGCATACGGGAACGCACTGGCGGCATTACCCGGCGCAATCTATTACAATGATGGTACGTATTCCGGTACTCTTTCAAGGATCAGTACTAGCAACGGCAGCTGCACGAAAATGTTAGACTCTTGGTTCGCGGAAGTAACCGCTACATACGGTGGAACGGTATCGTCGGCGGATACTAGAACTTACGCATACTACTATCAATATAATGTCACAGTTGACTATGTGGATAATAGTCTCCCTTCCATCACATTGGCGCAGCCAACTGACAACCTTGCTTTGACCGAAGGCAGCACATACAAGTTGGAAGGCAGCGTGTCTGATGCAGACGCTGGACAACCCCTCTCAGTCAAGTATTCCATCGGCGGCGGACCGACGCAGAGTATCACACTCGGAACATCTGACGGAACAACAGCGAAGACATTCAGCAAAACGTTGACATACTCACAGGGGCGTTTCTGGGACGGGACGGCTGACGTTTCTGGCCTGTTACCAGCAGAAGTGTCCTCCATACAAGTGTGGGTGAACGATGGCAGCGATGACTCAGCAAAAGTGACTCGAAACTTCACCGCAGTGCAAGAGGATGGCAAGCTGTATGTTCCAGTCAATGTGGTCAGTAAGGCTCATCTTGTTTCTCAAATGGCTCAGCCTGTTCGTTTGAACAATGGGTGGCTAGTGGGGGCCGTTTATGATTTTACAGGAAAAACCATTTATTTATACAAGTCAACCAATAACGGAAAAGCATGGGCGCAATTGTGCTACGTGAGTAACGGAAGTAGTGACTTGACCTACTTCTCGATCGCATCAAAGGATAGTGTAGTGTGTATTGCATTTTCGACAGGAACCGCAGATATCAACCTTATCGCAATCGACGCAATCTACGCAACGAACACGAATCTATGGGGATTGAACGCAAGTTGGGTTCTGTATAAAGGTGCAATCGACTCGGGACAAACCGCATTTAATGGCATTGACCTAATAGTCAACTCTCACGGTTCCGAACTTTGGTGGGCAGCCAGCACGAAAAACTCAACACTCCCAAACAGTTTCAACATTCGCACTGGTTTCCTTGTATTTTTGTCGAACGGGACGCTTGATCCGTCGCCTGGTTCAGCTAGTCAGTTGACGTACTATGATGCTTCAGGTACAAACATCACCAGTCCATGTGTAGCGTATGTATTAGAAAATCCTGCGATCATTAGCGTATGGTCAAGTGCCCCAAACAACTACGGAATTTACATTAACTTTTATCTCGGTTTCGCCTGGGACCCATCCAATGACGGACGTGGAGTGATGATTTACGACGGCGGGGGCTACCCTCAAGCAAGTCCTCAAGCAATTACCACACCAAACGACAAACTGCATGTTGTTTGGCACGGTACAGATTCCGATAATACGGTTAGCCCTTACATTCGATACAGCAACTCAACAGACGCCATAACCTGGCCCGCCGCGCCGAGAAAGCTGGTAAAAGGACAGAACGCTAGCATCACGTCTGACAAAAACGGAAAGCTATCGATAACCTACGAAGACGGCGGCTATATCAAGCGGATCGAGTCAACGGACGAGTTCGTCACATATCAAGGTCCGTTTTTGGTCGGCGCAGGAACCAAGCCAGCGACGTTTTATGACCAGTCGTTCCAGACTGACTTCTCGGTGCCGCCAACGCTTTATCAAGCGGCCGGAGCAGTAAAATACTACGGCGTCCTAAACCCGAACAAGAAGCCTGTCGTCACGCTGACTACGCCTGACAACCAGACGCTGACCGAAAACGCTACACTTTCTGTAGCTGGTAGCGCACTGGATCAGGACGTAGACAACGCAGTCACCATCAAATACCGCATCAACGGCGGCACCATCCGAAACATCGCATCTGGAGTTTCAGACGGCAGCACGCCTCTTTCTTTTGCTCGCGATCTGAGGTACAGCGGCAAAAGGATGTGGGACGGCGCGGTCGATGTCGCTGGCGTCGATCTGGCGGAGAACACCGATCACACGCTGGCAGTCTGGGCCGAAGACGACAAAGGCGGCAAAAGCGCGGAAGTCACGCGCAAGTTCCGCGTGGTCTGGAACCGTCCGCCTACGATCAGCGGTCAAAACAGCGACCTTGGAACGCTTACGGAGCGGCCGACAGTCACATATTCAGCCGCAGACCCGGAAGGCAACTCCTTCACCTTCACCGAGTACCTAAACGGCCAGCAAGTCAGGTCATTCGCCGGGACAGATGGTCAGCAGAACACCTTCGAGCTGACACATGATGCATGGATCAAGCTTGATCTCGACGTACAGCACCAGTTGAAGATCGTCGCTACGGACAGCGCAGGCATTTCATCCGAGCGCGTCTACACTTTTACCCGCACCGAGACACATCTGGAGTTCATGCTGGACTACAACAACCCGGATGTCGCTGCCTTCTTCACAGTAGATGGCATGCCGGAGCGAATCCTGTTCACGCTGGAGCGATACTTGCCGCCCGACTCTGAGATCGAGAGTTTGCTGGTCACAAATAACTATCTCGATGCTACGCCTACCTGGGAAGATGCTTGCAATGCCGTAATCGGTGGCCGCGGCTACATTTTCACAAACAAGACGAAGACAGCAGCCGACTGGGCTATTTGCGTATGGGTCACCCTTGCAAAAGGTTCTGCCACGCAGCGAGTCCACGTCTATGGATATGGGGGTGCTTTTGACTGATGAAGTTCAGCAATCAAGAGTCCATCACGGAAATTCGCAAAAAGCAGCAGGAAACGCCGGAACAAAAGATTGTCAGGCTGGAGGCGGAACTGGTCGCCGAAAAAAATGACAAGCTCACAATCATGGAGGCAACTGCTCAACTGTATGAGGAGTTGCTTCTATTGAAAGAGCAGATGGGAGGGACATCTTAGTGGCAGCAATTTACTACAGTTTGGTCAAGGCTGGCAGGCGGAAGATGGACCAAGTTCCCGCACATCTTCAAGAGGAAGTACAGGCGATGCTTGATGCTGAAAGCAGCACTGGTTAATCTGGGCATCCGGCTCATATCTTTTCGGGGCTAGGTAGCTCTGATCGTATTGGCCGCCGCACATACGACAGTGTGCCAACTGGTTTGAAGCTGGCAGTAAAAGAAGACCTGGAAGCTAACGGGCTGAGTACCGATGGAGCACCAGTAGCATAGCGCCTTTTCCCAAGCGAAGAGGGCGTTTTTCATGGGGAGCTACTGAGTGGCTCCTTTCCGTTAGCTTCAAATTTGTCTCAATGCATAACTTTAGTTAGAGGACCAGTTATACGCAATGAGCTTATAATCACATTTGCCCGTTGTAGGTTTTTTGCTTTTTATCCGTTGATGGAACGCCGTGTGCGATGAAAGTCGCTCGCGCGGTGTAGGCTCGAACGAAACCCCTCGTGGAGAGAAGGGGATAAGTCGAGAATAGCGATACCAGCCCGGCAGTTGGCACAATCACTGTTATGAATGCGAGTATTTTGCTGATTAGCTTCAATGAAGAATTATCAGAGGATACCTTATCCATTACTGATATTGATCAGCTCATTACCCACATTAACAGTCATACTGGAGCCAACTTAAAAAAACAAAATTGGAACCAGAGTATTGAATGGGATACAACCGATCCGGAAAAGCCCATTCTCAAGGTTTACATGCGTTATAATCCTGATACTTGGCATACCGGGTTTTTCTATCAAGTAAAGTTTGTTCCCGGGGCAGTAAAGGATAAACACGAGAACATAACGTATGAAACACCATTAAGTGGTCCATTTTAAAACGCCATCAACGGCCCTCGGGTAAAACCGAGGGTATTTTTTTATCACCAAGACCGAGAGCCAGCCCCGAGCCGATCGGGGCAATTTTTACTGCACCGAGGGGAGAGAGGAAGAAGAGCGAATGGACAACTTTATCAAAACAGGAATTGCTATCGGAGGCGCAGCAGCCTCGTTTCTTTTTGGCGGCTGGTCAGCATTGCTCAGTGTGCTACTCGCATTCGTCATTTTTGATTTTGTCACTGGCCTGATTGCAGCCGGAATGGAAGGAAAGTTAAAAAGCAAGGTCGGTATGATCGGCATTGCGCGGAAGTTGTTCATTTTTTGCATGGTCGCGATTGCCCATCTGATCGACATGTCGCTTGGTGACCAAAATTTCATCCGCGACGCGACGATCTTTTTTTACCTGGCAAATGAGCTGCTGTCCATCATCGAGAACGCGGGACGCATTGGCCTGCCCGTTCCGGAATTGATTAAGCGAGCAGTAGAGGTGCTAAAAGGGAGAGGGGAGGGCAAATAACATGCAAATCACGGAAATGCTGCTCACGAACCAAACGGCCAGACCAGGCACAAAGATTGTCCCGAAAGGACTGGTCATCCACTGGACAGCCAACGAGAAAAAAGGCGCCGATGCGGTGGCAAACCGGAACTACTTCAACAAGCCGACGACAGAAGCCAGCGCTCACTACATCGTGGACGACCGGCAAATTATCAGGTGTTTGCCTGAGACGGAAATGGGCTATCACGTGGGGGCGAAATCGTACAAGGCAGAGGCGCTGCAAAAGCTGAGCGCGTACCCGAACGATTGCACGATTGGCATCGAGATGTGTGTCAACGCGGACGGCAGCTTTACAAAAATGTACGAGCAGACCGTAGCTTTGACAGCAGAGCTTTTAAAACGTTATGGCTGGGCTGTGGATAAGTTGTGGCGGCATTACGACATTACCGGGAAAAACTGCCCGGCCTTTTTTGTCGATGAGCGCACGGCGCAAGCTTATTTTGGCAAAAATGCGCAAGCTGCCTGGGAAAGTTTTAAACAGGATGTCCACAGGTTGCTAACAGGTTTTCCACAAAAACCACAGGCGCCTGTTGATAACTGCGCTGTCGAGCTGACGCTGGCGACGACAGGCAAGCTGATTGCAGGAACTGCCTATGTCCCGGTCCGGCTGGTCGCGGAGGCAGCGGGAGCAACGGTCGGGTGGGAGCCGAGTACCAAAACGGTAACGGTGAACGGTCACGAACTGAATTGTCTCCATGAAAATGGAACCGCTTATGCTCCGGCAAGAGAGGTGGCTGCCCTGCTAGGAATGGAAGTGAGCTGGGACGCAGCGAGGAAAACGGTAGTGCTGCGAGGATAAGCCTGAGTAACAGAAGGCGAAAAATAAGCGGCGTTGGCAGCACGACCCAACAGAGCACAAAGGAGCTGCCCAAAAAGGCGAATTAGCTAACGTCAAGCAAGCGGAAACATTGATTCATCGACGCGTATGAAAGGAAAAAGGGCGTCGCTCAGCCGAAAATTCGACTTTTGGGACAGCCCCTTTTGCTATTGAATATGGTGCAAGCAAGTGTCAGCCGATTACAATGACGATGACGTCGCTGGCGGACAAAATCGCACTCGGCTTCGCTTCCCGCTGGTTGACGCGGATGCGGCCATCCTTGATCTTTTGCACGATTTGGCTGCGGCTCCAGCCATCCAGTCGACTGGCGAGCAGCTTGTCGAGGCGATACCGCGCATCTGCGCTTTCAATCGTGATTCGGACTTCCTGCACGCCTTGCTCTTTGTAATCGAGAACAGGGACGACGGGCAAGGCGAGATTTTCTGCCATTGTCTCCTGCTCCGGTACTTCTACATGCTCCGGAAACGATTTGTATATGGCGAGCTTCTCGTTCCATGTGTGGTCCCGCTCGCATTTGTAGATAGCGAAACGATAAATGTTTTTGCCGTTGGCGTTGTGCCGGCGAATGCTGGTATCGAAAAAGGGTACGGTGCGTCCGCAGCTCCGGCAATACCGCAGCACGGGGAGAGTGCATGGCGTTTGAGTTAATACCCACGTATGTTCCATGATTAGCATGATCCTTCACCTCGTGAAAAAGGGTAAGGAACGTACCTGCTATTTGGATGTCTTGCAGACTGGCTTTTTTGAACGCAAAAAACGGAGATTCCCCATAGCGAATCTCCGTAAGAAGGACAGCCTACAGATTTCGTTACGTTCCTTTGTAATGGGAAAAAAGGGCAGACTGCACCTGGGCGAAAAAACGCGTTGTTTTTCCAGGAGCAAGGCTATCCAGTTTTTTAGGCCATTACAAAGTTGTTGTTGGCATACGTCGCACCCGTACCTTCCTATCCAAATAGTTGTAAACGATTTTACCACAACTGGTTAATGTTACCAACCCTTTATTCTCTCCACGGCACGAGATTTGGCTCGGCGTCCAGAATCGATTCGTATTGTTCTTTCCAGCCATACAGGGCGGTTGGGTCCAGCAGCTTGTAGCGGGCGTATTTTTCCTGGCGAATCTTTTCAGATGACCAGCCCAGATGCTTCACCCGGTAGTAACTGAGAAAGGAAGGCAGCTCGAAAATATTGCCGGGAAAGCGTCCGCAGTGCAAGGGCTGTTCTTTCCACAGATAGCGAAGGTTGGGGCGGTAGCGGACGATGAATGGGCGGTATACATAATGGGCGCGCCAATACGGGTCTTCACGGTAGTGGGATTCAGTCCACATATCATACAGGCGGAAGCAGCACACATCGCCATGCTGTCTGGAGAGCAGCGCATGTACACCTGTGGCAAACCCGTCTTCAAAAACTTCGTCGGCATCCATGTTGACGATCCACTCTGGCTGGTGAGAAATGGTTTCTTTCCATTGCTGTTTGCGCAGGGCGACTTCGTTGGTGAATTGCGGCGTCGGGTTTCGGACGAGGTGGAGGGGAATGCCTTTTAGCAGCTCATGGCAAATTTCGGCGCTGTCGTCTGTGCTGCCGTCGTCGATAATAACGGCTTCGTCGATGTACTCCCTGTGCTTGGTGAGCACGTGGGCGAGATGTTTGTCTGCCTCGTTGTGGATGACCATGGACAAAGTAATTTTGGGACGGGACGTGGGCACAGCGGGCACGGCAAGAGAGGGGGATTTTTTGACGCGAATCGGAGCGGAACCGTAAATTTGTTTCATCCAGACGGTCGCTTCCGCAAAGTCACTTTCCCGGTACAGATGGAACGCGGGGTAGTGGGTGTCTACGAACAAAGAGAACCCTAGCGCCACAGCCCGTATGCAAAAATGGCGATCTTCTCCCCAAAACGTGACATTGTGAATACGCGAATAGTTCACGCCGGATTCCAATGCCTTCCGGCGAATCAAGGTGCAAGCGCCGAGGCCGCCCACTTCATACAGGCCGGGAACGCGCAGCTTTCCATAAAAGGCGTACTTTCTGAGGTATTGTTCCTCGGCAGAGATGGTTTCCAGCCGATGGTTGATTTCATACTGCGTGTACTGGTCTGTGAGCCAAACTTGGGGAACTGGCAGCGTGTCTGGCGTCCAACTCGTCCAGAAAACTTCCGAGACGATGTCTTTTTCCGATGCGAGCAAAGTTTCCAGCGTAGCTGGCTGGAGCAGCAAGTCTGAGTCGAGGAGGAACAGCCCGTCGTAGCCGCCTGTTTTGGCGCGCTCGATCAGTTGGTTTTTGAAGGAAGCTACCCGCCAGACCAGTTCATCTGTCCAAATATGGGTCGTCTCGTTGCAAGAGTAGGTAGAGGGTGCTTCCTGGCTGCGGATGATCTCCACTTGGCCGGAGTGCTTTTCGGCAAAATGGTGGAGGAGTCTGCTCGAAGCAGGATCGTTATTGTCATCAACAAACAGGTAGTGGACGGCCATATCGGAAGTCGAAAGCTTTTCCAGCGAAAACAAAAACATGCGCAGCACGTCCGGTTGTTGGCAAACCGGGCTTCCAATCAAAATCCGCGTTTGCGTCGTCATTTTATCACCCCTTGGTCGATGGCGTGTGGGCACATGTACGCACCATGTTGGCCGAGGTCTGGTCGTATACGTGCGCCTCTTTTGATTTGCCCAGACGCTCCATGCAACGTCCGAGATAGTGCAAGGCATGAAAGCTGCCCATCCCTTGCTGACTGAGATGCTCCCAATGCTCTTCCCCGATCTCCAGGCAACGCTCGAACGATTGGATCGCTTCGGCGTACAGCCCGTGCTCCATCAAGAAAACCCCTTTGTAAAAATGCAGGTCCACGTAATCCGGATAGAGCCGAATGGCGCATTCGATGCCGGGCCATGCCCCCCGCATGCTGCCGTGCCGGAACAAAATCTCGTATTTTAGCTTGTAAAAAAGAGACGGCGGCAACTGACTTTTGCCCAAAAAGCCTTCCAGCGCCTGATTGACGAGAATGAAGGCGTGCTCCCATTTTTGCGCGCGATAAAATTCGCTGGCCAGGTGGTAGTCGCACCACGGGTCGCGATCGGGATTTTCCCTCTCTTCCAAAAGCAGCTTCAGGTTGCGTCTGGCTTTGTTTTTCTTCGTAACAACTTCTTCTATGTAGCCATAATGGTGAAGGCGGACAGGAATCAGCGGGATCGCCCCGTCCTGCGGAACCGTTTCGGGCCATTGCAGCACTTCATGAATATCCCTTGCAAATTGAAACCCCTTTTTGTTGCGAAAAAGGCGGATTTGCGCGTTGCGGCTTGCCAGATGCAGAGAGGCCGTTTCTTTTTTCGGGCCTTGGTAATGAAGGAGCTTGAGAAACAGAACGTCCGATTTGCTTGCAATGGCCGCCTGACGCAACGCCTCCTGATCTGCTTCCTCCAATCGCTCATCCGCATCGAGCCACAACACCCATTCCCCGCGGGCTTCTTTCAATCCGATATTCCGCGCTTTGGAAAAACTGTTTTCCCACGGAGCTTCGATGACTTTCGCACCGTATTTGCGGCAAAGCTCCTGTGTGCCGTCTGTTGAACCTGTGTCGACGACAATGATCTCATCTACAACAGAATGAACGCTTCCCAGACATGCTTCGATCTGATCGGCCTCGTCTTTGACAATCATGCATAGCGAAATGAGCGGAGGTGTCATGGACGCTATCACCTTCTTTGGGTTGTTCTTTCATCACGCTTTCGATAAACCTTATTCTTTGAAAGCCAAAGTTATGTGAGGAGCGATATACATATTGGGCTTGGCCGGAAAATAGGATGTAAAAAAGATTTTGCGCCTAAGGAGGGCGATCTGCATGTTCACAGTCAGCCTGTGCATGATCGTTCGCAATGAAGAACAGACACTGGGTCGATGCTTGTCGACTGTGCGCGATTTGGTGGATGAGATCATCATTGTAGATACAGGGTCTGAAGATCAGACGCGCGAAATTGCCCGGTCATTCGGGGCGAGGCTGTTTGAGTTTGCGTGGATCGACGACTTTGCAGCAGCGCGCAACTTTGCTTTCAGCCAGGCGAGCAAAGACTATATTTTTTGGCTCGATGCCGACGATGTGTTGGAAGAAGCTGACCGGGAACGGTTTTTGGCGCTGCGGAAAATGGAGCCTTTTGAGTACGACAGTGTTTCCATGCCTTATCACCTTGCCTTTGACGATCGGGGCCAGCCTGTGAAGTTCCTGCGGCGAAATCGGCTGGTGAAGCGGCAACGCCAATTTGTCTGGCACGGCGCTGTCCACGAATATTTGGAGGTGGGAGGGGAGATTTATCACAGCGACATTGCGGTCACGCATCGCAAGGAGAAGGCGTACACCGACCGCAATTTGCAAATTTATTTGCGGCGGCAGGAGCGAAAAGAATTGTTTTCCCCCAGGGATCAGTACTACTTCGCCAACGAACTTTACGATCATGGCCGCTATCAAGAAGCGGCCGAGCAATATCAAGCCTTTTTGGATGGCGGACAGGGCTGGATCGAGGACCAGATTATGGCTTGCTATAAACAAGCGGAATGTTATGCGAACTTGCAGCAGCCGGAAAAACAGATTCAGTCCCTGGTGAGAACATTGGCTTTTGACGCGCCGCGGGCGGAATTTTGCTGCAAGGTAGGGGCTTATTTTTTGGAGAAAAAGGATATTCATAAAGCGATTTACTGGTTCCGGCAAGCGACTTTGCTTGAACGGCCACCAAACATGATGGGGATGACAGATGAACCTGCCTGGTCGTGGCTGCCTCATTTGCAGTTGTGCTACTGCTATGATCAGATCGGGGAGTACGGAAGGGCAAAAATTCACCACGAGATGTCAAAGCTGCACCATCCTACGCATCCGAGCGTTTTGCACAACGAAAGGTACTTTGCCAGCCGGGAAGAAGCGCAGCCGTCTGTGTGAGAGAATTGCTTTTTCCGGCGGCTGGAAACGGAGGTCATGAGACATGTCGTTGCCAAATGTGCCTGACATAACGCCGCGCATCACGCTGAAGCGCGAGGAAGTGTTTCATCTGTTGCTTACCTCTGTCGCCATGGAGGAAATCAGCCTGTCTCATATTATGAATGCGGAGGGGGAAAAAATTCAGCGTTTGCTGCAAAAAGAGGAGGTTTGCCTGGAAGATATGCTGCGCATTAACAAAAGCGTCGAAAGAATGCTGCGCAGCATCATCAGCAAGCAAATTTTGCTGCAATTCAAGCTGGATAATATTTTGGAAATGGAACGAAAGCCGGGCGATTCGGGAGATCCTGCCGAGGATTGTCATGAGGAATAGCTCGTTTGACCGAATGATTGCGGGTGTGGTTCATTGGACGAATCGCCAGGGAACGACAGGGGGAACAGACGGATATGAGCGGCTTTTGGCCGCTGCCTTCGCCATGGAAAAAGCCATGGCTTCTCTGGCGGAATGCCAAGCGTGTCACACCAAAGCTTTTTTGCTTGCCGCCAAAACACATCCAAAGGAAGAAGCGATCCCACTTTTATTCCAGGCGCTGAAATCGTCAAGTCTTTGGCTGGAAGCGATGATTATGTTGCATTGGATAACTTTTAGCCGGATAAAGGGGATGGCTTCTTTTTTTGCATGGCAAGATCATATGGCAGAGAAATCGGAGCAGGTTGCGGAGGTTTGCAAAAGGTCATGGACGGCTGTGTACTCGTTTGGTCTAGCGGCCATTGGCCTAGTGGAACAGATCATTTTGCATGTCATTGCTCTCCAGCAAACGTCGCCCTGTCACCGATCGTCCGAGCAGCAGCTTATTCATTTGCTCGAACAGTTGGATGATTTTTTTCGCATTTGTGTGCGGAAAGCGGATTTTTGGGGAGTGCCTTTTGCCAATCGAGGGATTGAGGGGGAAACTGCACAGCGGGAAAAACGCTCCATGCTTGGTTCGGCTTTGCAGCAGTTGGAAAGGTATGGTTCGCCTTCGAGCGCGCTTTCTTCTGCTTTTAAAATGAAATTGAAGGACATTGTCCTGCCATTGAAAAAGTACGGCGATCTCGGGGGGAGCGTCCGTTCCGTTATCGAGACAAATCGCCATTATCAAGCTCCTTGGTTAAACAGGGAGGTACTGCCCGCCGTGACCAAAAGCCACAAGGTTGTGGTCCAGTCCAAGAAGTGGAAGAAGAATCCGTGAGGTTGGATGGTGTTCTTTTGGCTATTTGAATAAGCGGAATGGGAGGCTGCGCTTTTCACGGGGAAGGGGGGAGAGTTTTGTCATTTCCAAATATCCCAAATATCAGCCCGACAATTACGATTACGCGCGAAGACGCCATTAACTTGTTGCTGTCTTCTTTTGCCATGGAGGAATTGGGGCTAAGCCATATCTTGAATGCGGAAGGCGAAAAAATTCAGTATGTCCTAGGAACGCTTCCTGGGGTGAGTGGACCTGCGGGAGCGACGATAGATGATTTGCTGGCGATTGACCAGAGCGTACGAGAAATGGTCGATGCGACGATCAAACAAGACATGCTCCTCCAGGCAAAGCTGCAGACGGTGTTGAGCGCCTCCACCATGCAGGGTCCAACCGGAGCAACGGGTCCAACCGGAGCAACAGGTCCAACGGGAGCGACAGGGGCGGGGAAGGGGGCGACTGGAGCTACAGGAGCTACGGGAGCAACCGGAGAGACAGGAGCAACTGGAGCCACGGGAGTAACTGGAGTCACGGGGTCAACTGGGGCCACGGGAGCAACCGGAGAGACAGGATCAACTGGAGTTACGGGGTCAACTGGAGCTACGGGAGCAACCGGAGTCACGGGGTCAATTGGAGCCACGGGGTCAACTGGAGTTACGGGGTCAACTGGAGTCACGGGAGTAACAGGAGAGACGGGGTCAACCGGAGTCACGGGGTCAACCGGAGTCACGGGAGCAACCGGAATCACGGGAGCAACCGGAGAGACGGGAGTAACCGGAGCCACGGGAGCAACTGGAGCTACGGGAGTAACCGGAGCCACGGGAGCAACTGGAGCCACGGGAGCAACTGGAGCTACGGGAGTAACCGGAGCC
>Ga0065721_10048753_pt1 | contig 96437 bp, 95 predicted proteins | sample Mesricmetagenome_FD_59108 | JGI IMG/M metagenome (GOLD analysis project Ga0065721, IMG submission 59108) | Mesophilic microbial community from rice straw/compost enrichment Sample: eDNA_1 v2 (version 2) | ecosystem: Engineered > Solid waste > Grass > Composting > Bioreactor | place: USA: Davis... | reverse complement strand
CGGATGAGCTTGTTGATCGTCTCGATCATGTGCACCGGGATGCGGATCGTGCGCGCCTGGTCGGCGATCGAACGGGTGATCGCCTGGCGGATCCACCACGTCGCGTAGGTCGAGAACTTGTAGCCGCGGCGGTATTCGAATTTCTCGACCGCCTTCATGAGGCCCATGTTGCCCTCCTGGATCAGGTCGAGGAAGGAGAGACCGCGGTTGGTGTATTTCTTCGCGATGGAGATCACGAGGCGCAGGTTCGCCTCGACCATCTCGGTCTTTGCCTTGAGTGCCTTGCGGTGCCACTCCTTGAGTTCGCGGTGGCAGGCCTCGTATTCCTCGGGCGAAAGCCACATGCGGATCTGCATCTCCTTGAGCTGCGTGGAGACGTTACGCTTCTTGGTGGCGTCCGCGGCCTTCGCGCTCTTCTTCGCACGTTCGGCCTCCTGCTTGAGATTGAGCAGCAGGCGGTGGTTGTCCTCGGCGAGGGAGACGAAATCCTCGATGACCTTCTGTTTGAAGAAGAACTTCGGATAGAGCTTGCGGAGCGCGGCGAGGTGCTTCTCGAAAGTCTTGCGGCGGGCATCCTCGGGCTTGGCCGGCTTTTCCGCGAGGCTGCGGTAGGACTCGGTGACCAGCTCGGTCTGCTTCTTGATCTGCTGGCAGAGGCGAGGAAGCACCTTCATGTAGCGCTCGCGCGACTCGATCTTCTTGTCCTGGATGACACGGTCGAAGCGCTCGCGCATGTCGACGAGCTTCTGGGCGAGATCAAGGTGCGCGCGGGCGACGAATCCGAACCGATACAGGATCTCCTGCACCTTCAGCTCCGCGTCTTCGATCCGCTTGGAAATCTCGACCTCCTGCTCGCGGGTGAGCAGCGGAACCTGGCCCATCTGGCGCAGATACATCCGCACCGGGTCATCGAGGATGTCGAGTTTGGAGTCGGCCTTTTCGTCCTTCTCCTCCTCGTCCTCCTTCTTCGAGCTGACGCGGTCAACATCGGACGAGTCGATGATTTCGATCTCCACGGCGCGCAGCTGCGCAATGATGGAGTCCATCATCTCGGGATCGTTCACACCCTCGGGGAGCGCCTCCTCGAGATCGTCGAAGGTGACGTAACCCTGCTCCTTCGCGAGCTTGATGAGTTCGCGGACTTTTTCCTGGACGGCCTTTTGAACATCCACCGGCATCTTGAGAATGGCGCCGTTGACGTGGCTGCCATTCTTGGATGCAGGAACGTCCTCTTCGATCACGGGCGTCTTTTCCGCCGGCTTCCTGGACGGTGACGCTTTTTTCGCATCAGCTTTCGACGACTTCGGGTTCTTTGCAGGCTTGGCCGACTTTGCGGCTTTCGCCGGCTTGGATGACTTCTCGGTCTTCAGATTCTTGACAGGTTTCTTCGCGACGGGGGACGCCTTGACCTTGGGTCCAGAGGCGGCGCGGGATGGTTTCTTTGCCTTTTCGACAGAACGCGCCTGGATCTTCGCAGCGGGCGATTTCGCCTTTGCAGCCGGACGCGCAGCCGCCTTTTTGGCCGGAGTGGCCACTTTGGCAGATTTTGCGGACGCGGTCGGGCGTTGGGCAGGCTTCGCCTTACCCTTCGAGGCTTTGGGTTTCGCTTTCAATAAATCGGACAGGCAGCTTTTTCGTTTCGGCGATTCCGAAAAAGGCGTCAAACTTCCCCCAGCCGCTTCTGGAGGTCAAGGATTTGTTTATGCAGTTCCGCGGCCTCCGCCATCCCCGTCTCCGGCAGGCGCATCCGCGTCTGAAGCGCAGTAATTTGCGCGCGAATCCGCCCCCTTATCAATCCCTTCCAGCCCTCCTGCGCGACCGCGACCGGATTCTCCGGCGGCCTGCCAAGGCGGATTCCCGCCAGCGCCCGTTCCTGCGCGGGGGACAGCGTCGCGGAAAATGCCGCCAGCGCCGGCGGATTCTCAATCGCCGCGTCCGATTCCAGCAACGCCTCCAGCAGGGCAAACCCGGAACCGAAGACCTCCGACGGCCGCTCCGGCCGGGCGCGCATCCATTCCCGCGCCTCGGGTGACAGGATCGCCAGCCGGCACAGGAGTCGCGCGGATTCGGGAAGCTCGACTTCACTCTGTTCGGGAACTTCCGGGACCTCCGGCTCGCGATCCACGTCCGGCCTCGGAGCACTCTTCAAAAGCGCACCGAACGCCGCCTCTGTCAGTTCCAGCCGCACGCGAACCCGTTGCGCCACGGTTTCGCGCAGCGCGGGATCCGCGATTGTCTTCACATATCCGGCGAGCTGGCGCGCCAGCGCGGCGCGGCGTTGCGGAGAAATGCCGGAGGAAAGCCGTTCATCGAGCGTGTTGTCGAAATAATCCTTCGCCGCATCGACCACGCCGCGCAACGCGTCGGCTCCGTGCTTCCGAACCAGCGAATCCGGATCCTCCCCGGCAGGGACGCGGGCGACGCGAACATTCATCCCGCACGACAGCAGCGCGGGAAGCGATCGCTCCACCGCCTTGCGCCCTGCGTCGTCGGAGTCGAAACACAGCACCACCGACTCGGCGAGCCGCTTGAGCATGCGCGCCTGGTCCGGGGTGAATGCGGTCCCCTGCGGCGCGGTGACATTTCGGATGCCCGCCTCGTAGGCCGCGATCAAATCGAGCTGCCCTTCGCAGACCACCGCCTCGTTGGCGTCGATGATCGCACGCTTTGTCCGGTCGAGTCCAAAGAGGACGCGGCCCTTCGTGAAAAGCGGGGTCTCCGGCGAGTTCACGTATTTCGCAGGATCGTCCCCCAGCGTTCGTCCGCTGAACGCGATGACATCCCCGTAGTCGCTCGAAATCGGAAACATCAGGCGGTTGCGAAACCGGTCGTAGAAGCTTCCCGATTTTCCATCCCCCGACCGCCCTTCCTTTCGCGTGACCAGACCGCTCTTCGCAATCTCGGCCGGCGTGTAACCCCGGTCGCGGAGCACGCCGCCAAGCGCGTCCCACGAATCCGGCGCGTAGCCGAGCTGCCAGCGCACGGCAATTTCGGACCCAATGCCCCGCTGCTTGAGATACTCGCGGGCGTGGGCGGCTATCTTTCTCCGCATGAGGTTTTCGTGAAACCACGCCGCCGCGTCGCGGTGCAGCGCAAGCAGGCGGTCCCGCTCTCCGCGGCGGTGCCGGTCCTCGGGCGACTCCTCCTCCACCGGGATGTTCGCCCGCGAGGCAAGGCGTCGCACCGCCGTCTGGAAATCGACGTGCTCGTAATCCATCACGAACCGGAAGACTCCGCCTCCGGCCCCGCAACCGAAGCACTTGTAGGTCTGGCGCGCCGGATTCACATGGAACGACGGCGTCTTCTCGTGATGGAACGGACAAAGCCCCTTCCAGCTCGAACCCGCGCGCTTGAGCTGCATGTGCGAACCGATGATGTCCACGATGTCGCTCGCCGCGGCGATGCGTTCGACGGTATCCTCGGGAATGCGGGCCATGACGTTGAATTGCGGGAACGGAGGCAGTATCTACAGGAGAGCGCACGCGGCGCGAAGGATTATGCATTTTCTCAAACTTCCAGCCGTCCTTGCGATCCTCGCCCTCGTCTGTCCGGCGGCTTTCGCGGTCGATCCGGATATCCACGAGGGCGACGTGGTGGTTGTGCCGCTCGAGGGTCCGGTGACCTCCGCGCAGTTCGCCTTCCTTCGCCGCGTGCTCAAAAATGCCGAGGAGGCGAAGGCGTCCGCGTTCGTTCTCGACATGGACACGCCCGGAGGCGAACTCGGCGTAACGCAGAAGATCGTGGGGCTGCTTTCGAAGGCGACCATCCCCACCTACACGTGGGTGAATCCCAACGCCGCCTCCGCAGGCGCGCTCATCGCGCTCGGCACCAGACATGTCTACATGGCCCCGATCAGCGCGATCGGCGCCGCCGCCCCGGTTCTGGGATCCGGCGAGGACATTCCCGAAACGATGAAGCTCAAGGCGACCTCCTACAGCTCCGCCTATTTTCGCGGCGTCGCCTCGCAAAACGGCTACAACCCGAACCTCGTCGATGCCTTCATGGACGCGGACAAGGAGTTCAAGATCGGCGACGATGTGATCAGCCCCGCCGGCTCGCTCCTCACGTTGAACGCGCAGGAAGCCGTCAGGGATTATGACGGCAAGCGCCTCCTCGCGGATGGCGTTGCTGACACGCTCGATCAACTCAAGCAGCAGGCCGGCCTCACCGGACGGACCGTCGAGATCCAGCCCAGCGGCTTCGAACGACTCGCGCTGCTCATTACGACGCTTGCGCCGCTGTTCCTCCTTGGCGGAATCATCGCCGCCTACATCGAGTTCAAGACGCCGGGTTTCGGCGTCGCGGGCGTGCTGTCCCTGACCTGCTTCGCGATTTTCTTCCTCGGTCATCATCTCGCAGGCCTCACGGGCATGGAGGTCGCCGCCGTCTTCGTGCTCGGACTCGTCCTCGTGTTTGTCGAAGTCTTCTTTTTCCCGGGGATCTTCGTCATGGCCGCCTTGGGCATCATTCTCATGCTCGGCGCAATCCTGTTCGCGATGGTCGACCATTTTCCGGGCGATCCCGTATTGCCCGACCCCTCGCAGCTGGCCATGCCGGCATTGAACCTCGCCATCGCGATCGCTGCGGCAATTGTCGGAATCTCGCTGCTGGCACGCTTTTTCCCAAGCCTCCCGGTCTTCCGCCGCCTTGTTCTTTCGACCGCAAGCCCTGTCGGCCCGGCCATCGAGCCTGCGACCACGGCGCAACCGGTCGTTCAGGTCGGCGACGTCGGCACCGCCCGAACCATCCTGCGCCCTGCGGGCTCCGCAGAGTTCGACTCGTGCCCGGTGGACGTCGTCACCGACGGCGAATTCATCGAGGCCGGAACGAAAGTCCGCGTGGTTTCCGTGTCGGGAGCGCGCGTCGTCGTGGCCGCGGACTGCTCACCGCCACAGCAGCCGGATCGCCCCGACAAAGGTGAATCCGATCATTAAAAGCTCGAACACGCGCTGATCGATTCTGTCGACGATCCACCTCCCGCAGAAGCCGCCCACGATGATCGCGGGAATCAGCACCGCCGTCAGCCACAGGGATTCCCATGTGACCAGTCCAAGCGCCAGGCTGAACGGCACCTTCGAGAGGTTGACCACGAAGAAGAACCAGGCCGCCGTTCCAACGAACTCCATCTTCGGCATCCGGCGGGCGAGGAGATACAAGGTCATCACGGGCCCGGCGGCGTTCGCCACCATGGTGGTCACTCCGCTCGCCCAGCCCGCAAGCCACGCCAGCGCCGGATGCCCGGCAATCCGCGCGCCGGGATTTCCCCATCGTTGCCACACGAGAAGCACAAGGAGCACCAGCGTGATCCAGCCAATCATGTGACGGAACATCTCATCCGGAATCTGCGGCATCAGAAAATACCCGCAGACGATTCCGAAGAACGCAGGAGGGAGCAGGGCAAACACCTGCGACCACACCGCATGCCGCCGGAACGCGACGACCGCATAGACGTCCGCGGCGATCAGCAGCGTGAGGAGCGCGCCGGTCGATTCCCGCGCCGGAAGAATCATCGCCATCAGGACGACGGCGACCATGCCGAGGCCGCCGAGACCGGTCTTCGCCATTCCCACGCACAGCGCGACAAACACCGCCACCGCCCAACCGCCGATTCCCAACGACTCCAACATCGCCGCATCATACGCACGCGCCGCAAGCCGCCCGGGAGTTGCGTTTCGGCCGGCTTCCCGCAATATCCCGCGCATGTCCTCCCGACGGAAACGCAAAGCCGCCTCACCGGCGCCCGCCATCTCCGGACGCCTCCTGCTTGCGCTGGCCTTTGTCGAGGGAGGCGCCGTGATGGCGTGCGAACTTCTCGGCGCACGGCTGACGGGTCCGTATTTCGGAAGTTCGATCTACGTCTGGGCGTCCGTTCTCGGTGTCACGCTTACGGCGCTCATGTGCGGCTATTACACCGGCGGCTGGCTTTCCGGCCGCTCGCGGGACTCCTCACTGCTCTTTCTCATCCTCAGTGCCGCCGGAGTGCTGCTGGCGATCATGCCGATCACCAGCCAGTGGATCATGCGGGCAACGCTCAACCTCAGCGTGCAGGCGGGCGCCACCCTTTCGCTGCTCGTCTTCATGTTCCCTCCGCTCCTGTTCATGGGCATGTCGTCACCGGTTGTCATTCATTTGCTCAATCGCAGCGTCGACACCTCGGGAAAGACAGCCGGCTCGGTCTACGCGATCTCCACGCTCGGCGGCATCTTCTCGACCTTTGCGATGGGATTCTGGCTCATGCCGGAGTTCGGCCTGCGACTGCCGGCCCTCGGGTTCGGCGCGGCCCTGGTCGCTCCGTCCACGTTCATGCTGCTCCGCGCGCGGCGGATAGCTCCCGCAGTGACTGCTCTGGGGGTCTTCATTTTCGCGGTGATCTCCATCCTGTCCAAACCGCGCACCGATTCAGAGAACGTTCACATCCTCGAGATTTCCGAGGGAATCATGGGCCAGCTCAAGGTGGTCGACCGACAGGCCGGCGACCACACGTCACGCCTGCTGCTGGTGAACAATGTCGCGCAGACCGCAATGAATCCGGCCGATCCCGACACCTCTCAATCCAGCTACATCTTTGCCTACGCAGCGGCCCTGAGCAGCTTCCCCGCCGGCGGCAAGGCGCTCGTCCTCGGCCTCGGAGGCGGGGCGCTCGTGCGGCATCTCGACCGGTTTGGATTCGAGACGGACATCGTCGAAATCGACCCACGCATTCGTGACGCAGCCGTGAAATATTTCGGCCTCGACGCGGGCCGCCCGGTGGTCATCGACGACGCCCGCCATTTTCTAAGCGTCACCGATCAAACCTACGACATCATCGCCCTCGACCTTTTCTTAAGCGAATCTCCGCCCGCCGACGCGCTGAGTCTCGAAGGACTGCTCCTCGCACGCACCCGCCTGAATCCCCACGGCGTCCTCGCGATCAATTTTCCAGGCGAGCCCGATGGCCCCGACGGCCGGCTCACCCGTTCCTTTCTCCGCACGCTTCGCGAGGCGGGATTTCAGGTGAAGGCGCTTCGCACGCCCGAAGGCGGCAACCTCCTCGTGCTTGCGAGTCCGGAAGGCCGGGATTTTTCCGACGTCGACTACGCGGAATCCGGTCCTCCCAGCCGCCGACTGCGCAATCTCGAGCGCCATTTCATCGACCTCGACGCGATCGACTTCTCCGACGCGGTGGTCCTGAACGACGCGCACTCGCGGTTCGAAACGCTCCACGCACGGGTCGCCGTGGAATGGCGCCGCCTCACGCGCGGGCTCGTGCAGCGCGAATTCGTGAAGGACGATCTCCAGATGGTGCGCTGAAGCGCCCTCAGCGGGAGAGCGCGTCGCGGATCACCAGATTTCCACCCGGTCCTTGCGCACCATGGGGCTGTCCGGCGGACATTCGAATGCCTCAACAAACTCCTCGAGATTCGACAAAGGCCCGTTCACCCGGAATTCCGCCGGCGAGTGCGGATCGGTCTTCACCTGCACGCGGAGGGACTCGTCCCGCTCGTTCGTCCGCCACGTCTGCGCATACGAGAGAAAGAACCGCTGCGCCGGCGTGAACCCGTCGATCTCGGCCGGCGCGGGATTCCTTGCCAGTGCCTTTTGCAGGGCAGCGAAGGCAATTTTCGCGCCACCCAGATCGGCAATGTTCTCACCCGTGGTGAGCCGGCCGTTGATCTTCAATCCGTCGAGCACCTCGTAACCATCGAACTGCTCGATGATTTTCTGCGAGCGCGCCTCGAAGTTTTTCAGGTCCTCCGCCGTCCACCAGTTCGCCAGATTTCCCTTCTCGTCGTATTTGCGCCCCTGGTCGTCGAAACCGTGCGTCAGCTCGTGGCCGATCACCGCGCCAATGCCGCCATAGTTGACCGCATCGTCGGCATTCGGATCGAAGAACGGCGGCTGAAGAATGCCGGCCGGAAAGACGATTTCGTTCATTGCCGGATGGAAATACGCGTTCACCGTCGGTGGCGACATTTCCCATTCGTTCCGGTCCACCGGCTTCCCGATCTTCGCGAGGTCACGCCGGAACTCGAACGCATTCGCCCGAAAGACATTTCCGACATACGGGCCACGATTGATCTCAAGTCCGGAATAATCCCGCCACACATCGGGGTAGCCGACTTTCACCCGCATGGCTTCGAGTTTGCGCAGCGCCGCCTCCTTCGTTTTCTCGGTCATCCACGGCAGCTCGCGGATCCGGTCGCGCAAGGCCTCGCGCAAATTTGCCACCAGCTCGAGCGCCTGTTCCTTCGCCTCCGGCGGGAAATTGTCGCGCACATAAAGCTGCCCGAGCGCCTCGCCCACGGAGTCATCGATCGTGGCCATCACCCGCTTCCAGCGCGGACGCAGTTCCTCGCTGCCATTCAGCGTCCGTCCGTAAAAGTCGAACCACTCGTTGACGAAGTTCTTCCCGAGGTATGGCGAAGCAGCGGATGCCAGATGCCACCGCAAATACGCCCGCCAGTCCTCCAGCGGCGCATCCTTCACCAGCGCGTCAAAGGCCTGAAAGAACTTCGGCTGACCGACATTGACCGCGTCCGGTTCCCTGATCCCGATCTCGTCGAACCACGCGTCCCACGCGAAATTCGGCATCAATTCGCGAAGTTCCGCCGGCGTCTTCTTGTGATACGTCGCGTCCGGATCGCGCAGCTCGACATTCGGCATCGAGGCCTCGGCAAGCTTCGTCTCAAACGCCATCACACGCTTTGCCGCATCCTCCGCGTCCGCCTTGGAATCGCCAAGCAGCTCAAACGTCCGCGCCACGTGCGCGACGTAGGCTTCGCGCAACTTCTCAGCGTCCTCGCCCTTTTCCCGATAATATTCACGCTCCGGCAGTCCGAGGCCGGACTGGTAAAGCTGCGCGATCACGGACTCGCTGTCCTTTGCGTCCTGCCCGGAGCCGAACCAGAATCCGGCATCCACCCCGAGTTCCGTGAGATGCGCAATCGTTCGCGTGAGCGACTCCGGTCCATCGATCGCCGCAATCCGCGCGAATTCCTCCGCCAGCGGTTCGATGCCCGCCTTCTCGATCGCAGCCTCGTCCATGCCCGACGCATAGAAATCCCCGACCAGTTGCTCCGGACTGCCCGGCTTTGCGTCCGTCTTCGCCGCAGCAGCCTCGAGTTCCTTGCGGAGCGCGGCGTTGTTGCGCTCGTGGAGCTCGTGAAACGCACCCCATGCGCTGTATTCCGGCGGAATCGGGTTCGCGTCGAGCCACCCGCCGTTTGCGTAGCGGTAGAAATCCTCCCACGGCTTCACCGAGGGATCGAGATTCGCGGGATCGATCGGTTTCTCCTGCGGTTTAACGACAATGTCCGCCGCCACCGCGACACCGACGAGAGGGGCCAGAAAAACAAACGAGAGAAGCCGCATCGCGGGAAGATACCCGCGACAGGGGCGCTGCCAAACAATTCTGCTTCCCCTCCGCGCGCTTCGTGTGCTCTGTGGAAGGCTGCTCGAAATGAAAATCGTCGTCGCATATTCCGGCGGGCTCGATACGTCCGTCCTCCTCAACTGGCTCAAGGAAACCTACTCCGCGGAAGTCATCGCGTTTTGCGCGGACATCGGACAGGAGGAGGAACTCGAAGGGCTTGAGGAGAAGGCGCTGAAAACCGGCGCGTCGAAGTGCTACATCGACAATCTTCAGGAGGAGTTCGCGCGCGATTTCATCTTCCCGATGATGCAGGCGGGCGCGATCTACGAGGGCCAGTATTTCCTCGGCACGTCCATCGCCCGTCCGCTGATCGCCAAGCGCATGGTCGACATCGCGAAGGCCGAGGGCGCCGATGCCATCGCGCACGGAGCCACGGGCAAGGGCAACGACCAGATCCGTTTCGAACTCACCGCCGCCGCCCTCGCGCCGGAGCTGGAGGTCATCGCGCCGTGGCGGCAGGAGCGTTTTCGCAAGCAGTTCCCCGGTCGCAGCGAGATGATCGCGTATTGCGCCGAGCACGGCATCAACGTCGAGGCCAGTGCGAAGAAGCCCTACTCGATGGATCGCAACCTCCTGCACATCTCGTATGAGAGCGGCATCCTCGAGGACCCGTGGTTCGACGCGTCGGCCGAGGAAAACAAGGGCATGTTCAAGTTGTCGGTGGCGCCCGAGGACGCGCCGAACGAGCCCGAGTATGTCGAGCTTGCCTTCGAGCAGGGCAACTGCGTCGCCGTGAACGGCGAAAAATTGTCGCCCCTCGGCGTAATGAAGAAGCTCAACGCGCTTGGCGGCAGGCACGGCGTGGGCCGTGTCGACATGGTGGAAAACCGCTTTGTCGGCATGAAGAGCCGCGGCGTTTACGAGACCCCGGGCGGCGCGATCCTGCACTTCGCGCACCGGCAGATGGAAAGCCTCACGATGGACCGCGAGGTCATGCACCTGCGCGACTCGCTCATCCCGAAATACGCCACTCTCGTTTACAACGGCTTCTGGTTCGCCCCCGAGCGCGAGGCCATCCAGGCGCTCGTGACCGAGTCGCAGAAAAACGTCACCGGCGACGTGCGTGTGAAGCTCTACAAGGGCAACATCATCGCCGCCGGCCGGCGCAGCCCCGTGTCGCTCTACAATCCGCACATCGCCACGATGGAGGCCGATCCCACACAGGCCTACAATCAGGACGATGCCACGGGCTTCATCCGGCTGAACGCCCTCCGCTTGAAGGTGGAAGCCCGCGTCGCCGGGCAATAGCCGCCGGTTGACTCCGGCCAAAACCTCCCCTTGCGGAGTATCAGGAGGTGGATAGTGCAATCTCCTGACTGACCGGGAGATACCTGCCGGATGCCCACACTGCTCGCCGCCCTCACTTTGTTTCTTGCCTCGGCAGGACTGGAACCCGCATCCCCGGAGAAACGCGATGCGCGGACCGACTGCCCGCCCGAGCATTCCTCGCAAAATCTTACCGAGCAACCGGTGGCATCGGACGACGGCCTGCTCGAAGAGTCCACCGGGCTTTTCGCCGGCATCCCGCACGCCCACCCTGTTCCGGCCCCCTGTTCGGTTGCAAAGAGCCAGGGCAGGTTTCATCCAACGCACACAGACTCGATCCCGGCCCCACCGCGCTAAGCCCTCCCCTTGGCGATTCCCAGGAACGCTCCCCGTTTCCCCGTAGCTTGGGTCCGTCATCAGCTCTCGTTCGCGAACCTCTCTCCGCTCCGCCGGCTCTTCGTTCTTTCCTCCCGGCCAAAACCACCACAATCCGCGCCAGCACGGTGGTCCGAGCGCACTTCGTGTTCCGTGACACGGTCTTCGTGCCGCCCTCTTCGATCCGTTCATCCTTTTCCGCATGAAATTCCGCCTGCTCCTCGCCGCCTGCTCGCTTGTCCACGCCGCCATCGCCCAGACGCTTGTCACCGACTTCCCGGTCACGAACGGCTCTGTGGAGGCCGTTCTCTACGTGCCCGAGACGAACGAAATCGTGATCGGCGGATCGTTCACGCGCATCGGCCCTTTCACCGGCTCCTTTGTCGGCCTCGATCGGACGACCGGAGAATGGAACACGCCGAGCTTCCCGAAGCCGAACGGTCCCGTCCTCACCGCACTGCCCGACGGCCAGGGCGGCTGGTATCTCGGCGGCGAGTTCACCGAGGTCGGCGGCCAGCCGCGCGAAAGCCTTGCACACATCCTGCCCAACGGCACCGTGGACCCCGCCTGGGCCCCCGCCGTCCGGACCAACAACCCGGCCCGGACCGCAAGAGTCATGGCCATGGTCATTCAAGGCGACCTGCTCTACATCGGAGGCGACTTTGAATCCGTGGGCGGATTCCCTCGACAGTGCCTCGCCGCCATCAGTCTCGTCACTGGCGCCGCCACCCCGTTCAACCCCGGAGCGACGGGAGGACCCGACGCGCCTTCCGTTCGTGCGCTCGCAGCCGACACCCTCAACCTCTACGTGGGCGGCTACGGCCTCACCGCCATCGGCGGCGCGCCGCGCAACAACCTCGCTGCGATCAATCTCTCCACCGGCCTCGCGACCGCGTGGAATCCCAATCCCGACGGTCACGTCGAGGAACTCGTTCTCGACGGCGGAGAAATTCTCGTCGGCGGCAATTTCACCACCATCGGCAACGCCGAGCGCTTGAATCTCGCCGCCGTGAACCTCACCAGCGGGCTCGCCTCCACCTTTTTCACGCCGGACCCCAACGGCACCGTCCACACGATCGCCGTGAGCGGAGCCGCCGTCTATCTCGGCGGCTTTTTCAGCAACGCCGGCGGCCAGGCCCGGCAGAATCTCGCCGCGGTCAATCGCACCACCGGCCTTGCGCAGACGTGGGCTCCGACCACGGACGACACCGTCTTCGACCTCCATCTCGCGGGGGATTCCGTTTATATCGGCGGCCCATTTTTGCCGTGAATGGCGTGCCGACGCCCCGCCTCGCCCAACTCCACGCGGTCACCGGCGATCGCATCGACTGGGCTCCCAGACCGGATGGCCTGCCTTACGTCGTCATCGCCACGCCCGGCACGATCTTCGCCGGCGGCTCCATCCAGACCGTCGGTGGCGTCGCCCGGAGAAATCTCGCCTCGCTCGACGCCACCACCGGCGCGATCGGCAGGTTCAACTCCGAGGTCGACGACACCGTCCGCGTGTTGACGCGTCTGGGCAACACCATCTTCGCCGGCGGCCCGTTCGACACCGTGGATGGCCAGGCCCGGCAGGGTCTCGCGGCCTTCGGCATCGACGGCACCCTCCAGGCCACCGCCTTCCCTCCCGTGATCGGTGGCAGTGTGGAGACCATCGCCATTGACGGCGACCGCATCTACATTGGCGGCCGCTTCGGCTCCGTGAACGGCAACCCACGCAGCCGCATCGCCGCTCTCGACCTCGCAGGAAATGTCGTGCCGACCTGGAATGCCGCGGTCCGCACGGTCGGATTCCCGCTCGACCCTTCACTGGACGAAGCGCGCGTCACCTCCATCGCCATCACGCCATCGAACATCTTTGTCGCCGGCACCTTCACCGAAGTCCAGAGCATCTCGGCCGGCCAGGATGCCACCCGTCGCAACCGCCTCGCCGCCTTCACAAAGGACAACGCCTCCGTGCGCAACTGGAATCCCAATCCCAACGGCGAAATCCACGCGCTGCGCACCAGCGGCACGACGCTCCATGTCATCGGCACCTTCTCCAGCATCACCGGCGGCGATGGCGTGGTCCGCGCACGCCGCAGCTACGCGCGCTTCAACAACAACGTCGCCGTGCAACCCGTCAGCCTTTTGCCAACCGCGAACGCAGGCGCGGACCCGGCCGCGTTCACCGCAATCGCACTGCGGGGCGACACCACGATCCTGGCCGGACCATTCTCCCGCATCGGCGCGGAGGCCCGCACCGGCCTCGCGATCATCGACGACACCGGCTCCCTCCTCCCCTTCCGCGCGACGCCCGGCCTCTCATTGGTGACGGCGATCACGGCCAACAACACCACGATCTTCACCGCCGATGACGGCAGGTTCGTCAACGGGCAGCTCCGCTTTCTTCGTGCCTACGACAATGCCGGCACCCTGCTGCCCTAGCTGCCCGTCGTCGCCAACAACTCCGGATTCGAAGATCCCGTCACGTTCCGGGCGAATCCTCCGGAATTCCTCGCCCTTGCGCTCGACGGCCCATGGCTCTACGTCGCAGGTTCGTTTACCGTCATCTCCGGCGTCTACCAGCCCGGCTTCGCCGCCCTCAGCCTGCCGGTCACGACTCCCCCGCCGACCTTGAGCGCCCGTGGCCGCACGTCCATAAAAACGACCCGCAAAAAACTCACCCTCAAAGGCACCTCCACAAACTCGACCCTCATTCAATACAAGGCCGGCAAAGGCGGTTTCAAAAATGCGAGAGGCACCGCCGCCGCCTGGAAATTCCCCGTCCGCCTCGGCACGAAGAAGAGGACCATCGCGAAAGTCCGCGCCACCGGCCCCGGCGGGAAGTCAAAGGTTCTCAAGTTCACCATCACGCGAAAGTAAACGGTCGCCAAGCAGATCGTGGGCGACGTCCGAGCTCCTTTCGAGCATCCCCCGGCACAGTTGGGGAAGGCTGGACAAACAATGCGGATTTGCATTCCTTATCCGCACCCAAACCATCCATGTTCCGCATATTCCTTGCCCTCATTGGAGCGACGCTCGTCGCCGCGACCTCTCACGCCCAATACGTCAATGGTGAAGCCGCCTCGAGCGTCCTAGGCCAGCCAAACTTCAACAGCACATTCGGCGCGGTTCCCCCGACATCGGCCTCGCAGAACCGGCCGAGCGGCGTTGCGGTCGATCCGGTGAGCGGATCGGTGTTCGTTTCCGATCAAAATAACAGCCGCATCCTTCGCTACGAATCGACCACCGCCCTGCAGTCGGGCGCGGCCGCAATTGGCGTGCTCGGCCAGCCGAACTTCACCAGTCTCACGCAGGCGACCTCGCAATCGGGTCTTCGCAGCCCCACCGGCATCTGGGTGGACTACAATGGACGGCTCTGGGTCGCCGACACCGGCAACAACCGGGTCGTCTGGTTCAACAACGCAGCGCTCAAGGCAAATGGAGCCAACGCCGACGGCGTCATTGGACAGAGCAATTTCACGAACCAAGGCTCAGCCGTCACGTCGACGGGAATGAACGCACCGACGGCCGTTTTCACGTCCCAGGATGGTTCGCTCTGGGTCGCCGACACCGGCAACAACCGCGTGCTGCGGTTCGCAAGCGCCGCCGCTCTGAGCAGCGGAGCCGGCGCCGCACGCGTGCTCGGCCAGTCCGATTTCACCTCCAACTCCTCAGGTTCGGGCACGACTGGCATGAATCAACCCACCGGCGTCACCACCGACACCAACCTGACGTTGTGGGTTTCGGACAGCTTCAACAATCGCATCCTCGGGTTTGCGAATTCCAGCAATCTCTCCAACGGCGCCGCGGCCACGCGCGTGCTCGGCCAGCCGGACTTCAACACCACAACCGACGGCACCACCGCCACGAAACTTTACCGACCGGAAGGTCTGGTTGTGGACATCGTGCGAAACACGCTTTACGTCGCCGACCGGGCCAACAACCGCGTGCTCGCATTCTTCCTGGTCAACGAGAAAACCAATGGAGCCGCGGCGGACCGCGTGATCGGGGCAAGTTCCTTCACGGACGGCTTTGGAGGTTCGACCTCGTCGAAGTTCAACAATCCTCTCGCGATGGCAATCGGATCCGGCGATCAGCTCTACGTCGCCGATCGTCAGAACAACCGCACCCTGCGCTTCCCGCCTGTTTCCATTCCGTCCCTCACTGGTCCCGGCTCGGTGCGCGTGAAGCCAAAAAAGAAGAAGACCCTCGTCTATCGCCTGACGAATACGAACTATCCCGGTTCGTATCGCCTGACCCTCCCGGGCTCGAACAAGAACTTCAAGGTCACTGCCACCCTCAATGGTGCCAAGATCACCTCGGGAGGCACCACGACGACGATGGGCGTGAGTGGCGTTGCCACGCTCTCGATCACCTTCAAGGGCAAAAAGGCGGCGAAAAAGCCGGTTACCACCAAGGTGACCGCCACGTCGTGGCTCGAGCCCTACCGCTCGTCCACAGTCACCACGAAGGTCAAGGTTAAGTAAAGGAATCGACATCCGGCGCGGGACTTGACCGGGAGTCCCCGCGCCGGCCCTCCTCCTCGCAGCCAACCGGTCCGCCGCGGCGGCATTCCGTGATTGCGATTGACGCTATCGAATGCCAGCCTTAATCGCTTAACTGCGTGCCCCGGATGCGCGCCATGATTTCAAGGCCCATGAATAAAATTCCCGCGCTTATCGCCGCCTTTGCCGTGGCAGCTTTCTGCCCCCTCACCTTCGCGGCTGATGAGGAGCCGCCGGCGAATCCCGAAGAAACGACGAAGGCGAGCACCGAAGAAAAGGAGCCCGTGGACATGTTTGAGATCCTCGACTACGACGAGAATCTCGACATCTTCAACGAGCCCGGGACCAAGACGCCCTACACGGGCCCCGTCTTTTCAACCAGCGAAGAAGGCATACGCGAATCCGAGGGATATCTCAAGGATGGCCGCGAAGAAGGCTGGTGGATCGAATATCACGAAAACGGCAACAAGGCCTCCGAGGGGCTCTACAAGGCCGGCAGCGAAGAAGGCTACTGGAAGTATTACCACGACAACGGCGCCTTCGAATCCGGTGGCGTCTACAAGGACGGCGTGCCGGTCGGCAAATGGGTCAGTTTCTTCGAATCCGGCAAAATCGACTTCGAGGGCAACTACGTCGACGGTCTGATGGACGGCGACTGGACTTTCTACGACGAGAAGACCGGCGAGGCTCGCGTCATCAAATTCGACAAGGGCACCCAGCTCACGGAATAGACCGGTGGAGGAGGGTAACCCCAGCGGGCCGTGCGTGGCGGCGCGCCGATTGCCCCGCAGTCTGCGACCTGCCATTTGCAGTCTGGCAGGCTTCGCCGCGTGCCTGCTTTTGCCGGCTGGAGTGGTCTTCGCCCAGGAATCGGCCCGCGTCGAGGAACCCGATTGGAACCACTCCGCGGAAGCCCCAGTCACGCTCGAGGAGGAGTTGACGCAACCTTCCACTACCGAGGCTGCATCGCCGCGCCCTCCCACGGACTCGTTCCAAACCACCCGCACACCGGGGAGGGATTTGAGTCCTTCGAATCCCGCGCTCCCCACGCAACGCTACCAGGACCGTGCCATTCAGGACATGGAGCGCCGAATGCTCGAACCGGCGCTCGACGATCCTGATCTCGGGGAACCGGTCGAAGACAACTGGAACCTGCCCTACCTCACCAGCGCGGCCGATCCGTTTTTCCAAATGGAGGGGCTGAAGATCCGGATCGGTGAAATCCACCTCCGCTTCGCGCTCACCACGTCGTTTTCCTACGACGACAACATCTACAACTCGAACAGGAATCGCGTCGGCGACTACATTACGCGGATCACTCCGTCGATTCTGGTGGGGATCGGGGATTTCAAGGAGCAACTCGACAACTATTTCCTCCTGAGTTACCGGCCCCAACCCGAGTTCTTCGCCTCGCAAACACAGCAAAACACGGTCAACGAGGACCTGTCCATCACCGGTCAATACGCATTCAGCCGCCTCGTCACGACGGCTGCATTCCTCTACCGACGGGACTCCAATCCCAACGAGGACGAAGTCGGACGCAACGAGAACAGCATCTACGACTTCACGCTGAACAATTCCTACGCACTGACCGGCAAAACGTTTTTCGAAACCGGATTGAGCGCGTCCTACCGGGATTACGAGCGATCCATTGACTACACGACCGTCTCGATGGACGTCGGCATCGCCTATCAATACAGTCCGAAGACCCGCATCAGCCTGGCGCCGTATGCAGGCATCACATTCGTCGACGGCGGTGGAGAACAGCCCTTTCAGGGACTGAATCTCTCGGTATCTTACGACACCTTGAAGCGGTTTTCGATGCGCGGAAGTGTTGGCGTGCAGGCGCGCCAATTCGAAGGACCCAATCCATCCGGACAGGAAGATTACATCACCCCGACGTTTTCCCTGGGTGCCAGCTACCAACTGGGACGGAGCACTACCATCGACGTCAGTCTGGCCCGAACGGTTGGCAACTCCGGTATCGTGCGAGGACAGAGCTTGATTACGAATCGCGCCGCCGTGGGCATTACGCAGCGGATTCTCTCGAAGTTCATCCTGTCCCTGGATGCCCGCTACGACATTCTTCAATACCAAGGCTCGGGGACAAACGATCGCACCGACACCTACCTCGTCCTCAGGCCCCGGCTTGGCTACGAGTTTTGGCGGGAGCAATGCGAAGTCTCGCTCTTCTACGAGCGACGGGATCGCACTTCTGAACTCGAATACCGGGAGTTCTACTCGAACACGTTCGGCGCGAGTTTTACCACCCGTTTCTAAAAGACATGGCCGACAGGGTGCGATCCGTGAACATCGCGTTTTCGCCTGCGGAGCTGGCGGCGTTCATGGCGAATCAGCCGGGGTTCGTTTTTCTCGATTCCTCGCTTGCCAGCGGAGAGGCGATTTCGATTCTCGGCGCCGACCCAAGGGAAATTCTGACCGGAGGCATCGAGGATTTTCCCCTTCTGCGCGACCGGCTGGCCCGACAATCGATCGATGTCGGAGACTGCGGACTGCCAGTGGGGGCAATGATCGGATGGGTGGCATTCGACGGCCGGTTTCGCTTCGGGGTCTACGGAGATCTGCTGGTTTACATTCACCGCACAGGCGAGTGGCGGGCCGTCGGAAACCCGAACATTCCGCAGGTTCAACGCGTCCGAGGTTCTCACAAAGCGCCGCACTTTTCCCCCGAAATCTCCAGGGACCGTTTCTGTTCCATGGTGCAGCGGGCGAAGGACTACATTGCGGCAGGGGACATCTATCAGGTCTGCCTTGCGCACCGGTTCTCCAGTCCGTTTTCCGGTGAGCCTTGGCCGTTTTACGAATCCCTGCGCCACTACTCCCCCGCGCCCTACGCCGCATACCTCTCACTCGGCGACACGACGGTCCTTTCCGCTTCGCCCGAGAACTTTCTGGAAATCAGCGGCAGGACCGTTTCGACACGCCCGATCAAGGGAACGCGCCCGCGGCGCGCCGACGCCGATGCGGACGAACGATCGGCCTACGAGCTGATCACATCGCCTAAGGAAATCGCCGAGCTCGTGATGATCACCGACCTCGAGCGCAACGATCTCGGCCGCATCTGCGAATACGGCAGCGTCCATGTCGCGGATCTCCTGCGTCTCGAGCGCTATGAGCAGGTTTTTCATCTCGTCTCCACGGTGCGCGGCACCCTGCGACCGGAAGTTTCCCATGTCGATGCGCTCGCGGCCTGCTTCCCGGGCGGCTCGATCTCCGGCGCTCCAAAGAAACGCGCCCTGGAAATTATCGCCGAACTCGAACCCGCCCCTCGCGGGATCTACACGGGCGCGATTGGATATTTCGGATTCAATGGCGAAAGTCGTTTCAACATCGCGATTCGCACCGTCGTCATCGAGAACGGCATCGCGTCCTTTCACGCAGGCGCGGGCATCGTCGCGGACTCCATTCCCGGGATGGAATGGCAGGAGACCCTGGACAAGGCCTCGGGCATCCTGCTGGCTGCGGCGCGTATGAACGCTAGCGAGCCTTCGCGGCCAGCGCCCCGAGGAGCGCTTCAAGATTGAGCCGGAGCGCCTCGTTCCACGCATCCACCAACGCCTGCGGCCGGCGGTCCTCGAAGGAAATCGATTGATCGAACGTCCGGTCGAGCACCAGCTCGCGTCCGTTCGGCGTGCGGCGAAAAACCTGGACCTCCATTCGCAGGATTGCCCTTGGCTTTGTCCGGTCCTGGAAATCGGCGCAGAGCCCGGTTACATCGCAATCGATCACAAACATCTGGCCACCGCCCTCATCCGGCAACGCAATGCTGCGGTAGAGTCCGCTTTCGCGGATCCATTGGCGCAGAATGCCGGTGAACATGTCCGCCGGAGAGACAAGAAACTGGTTGTAGGGATCCACCTCCCAGCGATCTGCGGACAGTTGGTAAACGAAACCAGGCGAGGAAAATGGCGCGCCGACATCGACGAAGGTCACCGACGCCGTGGCGCCGGTCGCGAGGCTCTCCATTTTCGGGGGCTGTCCGGGATCGAGCAAAAAACTGCGAGTCTCGGGCCGCGGTCCGGTCATGCACCCCGACAGCAGAAGGGCTGTAACGACAAGGAAGGAAAAGGGGGCTGCCTTCATCGCTTCTTCGAGTTCGGGGGATCCATCACGCTCGCCGGCTTCGGCGGACGACTGAAGATCAATCGTGAGGGATCGCGGGACAGTTCGCCGCTGGCCGCACGGAGATTCTCCGAGATGATCCTCAGATTGGCGAGCGTCGCCGCCACATCGTCCGCATTCAGGCGCGAAGCCGGCTCGACATTCGTCAGGATCGCCCGCAACTCCTCATTCGATTTCTGGATCTCCGCGAGAAGCCGCCGCGTGTCCGCGCTCAACTCCTTGATATCGGCATCCTCGACCGCCTGATTCACCTTCGCGAAAACATCGCGTGCATCCGCGCTGAGTTCGTCGAGCTTCGCGCCCTTCACGGCCGCGTCCACGTTCTCGATCAGACTGAGAAGATTTTTCCCGATCCCCTCGATGTTGAGGTTCTCGACCTCGCGCATCATCTTGTTCACCGAGTCGAGCAGGCTCGTCAGCTCGCCGGGCGCATAGGGCAGGTAGAAATGATGCGGCTTCCAAGTCACCTTGATCGGCGCAAAGCGGGACGCGTCGACGTAGTTGATCTCCATGTAATTCAAGCCGGTGATGCCCTGCGGCTCGATCTGGATGCGCAGCCCGCGATCGATCGCGCGATTGAGCACCTGCTGCATGTCGTGCTGGTCGAACATCCCGGGGAAGATCTCCTTGTCGATCTCGAGAAGGATCACGACGTAGTTCACAAGTTCACTGCGATCGACCTGCGGATACTCGGTGAAGAGGAAGCCGATCTGCGTGACCTTGCCGACCGTAACGCCGCGGAACTTCACCGGCGAGCCGACCTCGATGCCCTGCACCGTGGCATCGACATAGGTCTCGAGGTAGATCTTCTCGCGAAAGAACTGACCGACACCGAACGTCACCAGTCCGCCGGCGAGAAGCAGCATCCCCGCGATGATGAAGATTCCGATCCGGAAATAGTTGGCCTGCGCGCTCATTCGCCCTCCGCTTCGCGATGAAAAAAGCGACGCACGAAATCGTTCTCCGAATGGTCGCGCAGCTCGGCCGGCCTGCCCTCGGCAATGATTCCCTTCGTTTTCTTGTCCAGCATGATCACTCGGTCCGCTACCGCGTAAATACTTGGCAGCTCGTGGGTGACAATCACGAATGTCATCCCGAGCGTTTTGTTGAGGCGCTTGATGAGGGCATCGAGCTCCGCGGAAGTGATCGGATCCAATCCCGCGGAGGGTTCGTCCAGAAAGACAACCGCCGGATCCAACGCCATCGCCCGCGCAAGGGCGGCCCGCTTCTGCATGCCGCCGCTCACTTCGCTCGGCAGACTGTCGCAATAGTCTTCCAGCCCGACGAGCTGCAACTTCATCCACGCGATCAGCGCCAGCGCGTCGGACGGCAACGCGGTATATTCCTCGAGAGGCAGGCGGACATTTTCGGCAAGCGTCATGGACCCGAAGAGCGCACCGCTCTGGTAGGAGACGCCAATGCGCTTGAGGATTCCCTGTCTTTCGTCGCCCTCCGCCTTGGCGAGATTTTTCCCCTCAATGAGAATCTCGCCCTTCAGCGGAGGCAGCAGCCCGATCAAATGCTTGAGCAGGGTGCTCTTTCCACAGCCGGAGCCGCCCAGAATGACGAAGACCTCCCCACGGCGCACATCGAAGGTGATTCCTTCGAGGATCGCCACGTCGCCATAGCCGGCCGTCAGGTCACGCACCTGGACGATCGGCGGGTGGGAAATGGAGGGTTGGTCGCTGATAGGCGGAATGTTGCTGGGCCGCGAAACCGTCCCGCGGCAGGGCCTTTCCTATCAACAATCCGGGTCTCGCAGGCAACCCCTTAAAAGCCGGTCGCCCAGAAAACGACCGCAAAGATCGCGTCCACCACGATGATCAACGTGATGCCGCTCACCACTGCGCGAGTGGTCGATTCGCCCACAGCCGTCGCACCAATCTTCGTCTGCAGGCCCCGCAGGCAGCCAATGCCGCCGACCAGGGCACCGAAGAAGAACGATTTGATCAATCCCGTGGCAATATCGCTGATATCCACAGCGCCCGTGAGCTGGTTCCACACCGCCGCCCACGGATGGCCAAAGAGCATCACGACCATCAATCCTCCGGCAATGCCGATGACATTCGCGTAGATCGTCAGCAACGGGGTGACCATGATCGCCGCCATCACCTTCGGCACGACCAGAAAACGCACGGGATCGATGCCCATCGTCGTCAGGGCATTGACCTCCTCGTTCACCTTCATGGTCCCGATCTCGGCCGCAAAAGCCGACCCCGACCGCCCCGCCAGCACGATCGCCGTCATGATTCCACCCAGCTCGCGGAGCATCGCCAAGGCGACAAGGTTCACCACGAAGATATCCACACCAAACTGCTGCAGGGGCACCGTGGACTGGAAGGCCATGATCATGCCGGTGAGAAATCCGATCATTCCCACAATGAAGAGCGCATTGACTCCGGCCGTTTCGACCGTCCGCCACATATCCCCCCAGCGCACCCGATCGGGACGAAACATCCCCTGCACCAGCGCCAGCGCCGCCTGCCCGGTGAAGACGACCTGCTCGTAGGCGTCGTCCATCATTGCGGCACCGACACGCCCCAGCGATACCGGCAGCGATTCCTTGGCCGGACGCGGACTCTCGAGTGTCGGAAAATCCTCGTTCGCGTAAGGTTTCAGAAGATTCACCCCTTCGTCGGGCAATCCCTCCACCTTCGCCCCGGCCCGCTCGCGCAGCTCGTAGATCAATGCCGCCCCCGCGGAGTCGCAATACGTCACACCCGTTGCATCGACGACGGATCCCTCCTTCGCAGACTTCACGGCCTTTCGCCAGACAGCCGCCACGCCGCGGGCATCCAGACGACCCGACAGCAGGATTCGAGCACCACCGTCTTCGACAACGACGTCTGCGGATTCGGTTGGCGGCATGGCGCGCATTCGTAACCCACGCGGGGACGGGCCGTCGAGCGGAAGGCTCACGGAACCGACACCCAAAGTGTCACTGCCGCAGAGCCGGGCGGATATTCCGGTGGCGGCGGAATGGAAATGCCCTTCAGGCCCCGGGCGATCGACCGAAGGTCCCCGACCGTCATTCCACGTGCATTCGTGGAAAGCAGAATCCCCGCCCCGGGTGCAGCCACATCGAGAGCGAGTTCGAGCAGCTGTCCGAAATCCCTCTCCACCCGGAAAACGCGCCCCTTCGCTCCACGCGAAAACGTCGGTGGATCGAGGATGATCGCGTCGAATGTTTCACCCCGCTTTGCCAGACGGGGCAGCACTGCAAAAACGTCGTCCGTAATGAATCGATGACGCTCACCGTCGAATCCGTTCAGCGCGAAATTCTCCCGTCCGCGTTCCAGCGACTTCTTCGACAGGTCCAGACTCAACGTTTCCGCGCCTGCACGGCCCGCAGCCACGGAAAACGCACAGGTGTAGGCAAACGCGTTCAGCACCCGCCGCGGCCGAAGCGACTCGAGGTGCGCGCGATTGGCACGCTGATCGCAGAACAGTCCCACCGAATATCCGGCCGAGAAATCGATTCCGAATTTCAGTCCACGCTCTTCGACGACGGTTTGCAGGGGCTGGTCCGCCGCACCCAACAAAAGCACCGGCCGGTCATCCAACCCAGGCCCCTTCACCAGCACGCGCAGGAACACGCGATCCCACGGCAACCCTAGAGACTCCAGACGCTCCGGCAGGGCTGCTGCCAGTGAACGCCCGGCGGATTCCGAAACATGACTGACGAGAAAATCCGTGCCAAAGCGCTCAATCCATCCGTCTCCACCGGTCCACAGCCGGTGGGCATTCGTGTTCTCCGCCGCAAGTGCCGCAACCTGCCCGGCTGTCATCCAATGACCGGTCATCATCCTGGTTTCACGCGCCAATCGGCGGGAGCGGACAGTCGAACACATCGGCGACGGCCCTGAGGAGCGCGGCCTCGGAGGGCCGAATGACGCCGTCGTGCCGCACGGTGTTCAGGCAGGCGTTGAAAATCTTCCGCTTCGTTTCGGGATCGGCTTCCGCAGCGTGATCGAGCGCCGCCTCGAGTCTGGTAAAATCGGACTCGTCCCTTCGCTCCATCGGAAACGCCCCCGGCTTCAGCAGCAAAGCCGACACTCCGGCTGCGAACGCGACATCCCTCTCCGCCGCCGTTTCGCCCGCGTGTGTGGACAGCGCGGACAGAATGACCGAAATATCCGGAAGGAGGGGAACAACGGATCGATAGCGCACCGACGGACCACGACTTCCGGTAAAGGCGTGATCCACGTGCCGCACGAGCGCCTTGTGGAGGACAAACTCGAAGAGGTCCACGCGATCGTCCGCCGCGATCAGCTTTCGGACATTCTCACGAAATTCCAGATACTGCGGTTTCGAAAGTCTGCGCAGCGCAGGCAGACACAGATCGACGAGCGCCAGCGCGTCACCGATTTCCGCCCGGCGGGCGGAATCCTTTTCGACCAGCGCGCGCTGCGTTTCGTTGAGGCGCAGTGCGTCCAGCTGCCTCGCGCGCACGGTCGGGTCCCCGGAAAGGAGAAGCCCGTAGATCAGCGGCACCGCACCGGCGGTTTCGTGAGCGGCGGCGGTCGCAAACTCGGGCAATCCCGCCAGAATCGCCCCCGCAGCCGCGAGGTTGCGTCCGTCGATCTTCGTCGCAGGCTCGACCGCGGCCACTTGCAACGGACGCGGACGCTTCGGATCGAAGCCAGGCGCGATCGCCTTGATTCGCTCACCGATTGGCGGATGGGTGGCAAACATGCCCAGAAACGGATTGCCGAGTCCGTTGCCAAAAAACATGTGACTGGCCTCGTCGGCGCGTGGGGAGTCCAGTCGCGATCCCGCCTGGCCGATCTTCCAGAGCGCCCCGGCGATGCCGTCCGGATTGCGCGTGAACTGCACCGCCGACGCGTCGGCAAGAAACTCCCGCTGACGGCTCACGGCGGCCTTGATGAGCTTTGCGAAAAACACTCCGATCGATCCGACGACGAACAGCGCCAGCCCGATCAGGTAAATGGGAAGCTGGCTGTTCCCACCGCCACTGCCGCTCCGGCTCGTTTGCACACGGGACGATCCTCCCATCTCGAAGACGATCCTTCCAAGGATGGCCAGAAGCAGAATGCCGGTCAGCACGCCGACGAGGCGGAGGTTCAACCTCATGTCGCCGTTGAGAATGTGGCTGAACTCGTGGGCAATCACACCCTGCAGCTCGTCGCGCGTCAGCTGGTCCAGTGCACCGCGGGTCACACCGATCACCGCATCACCGACCGTATTGCCGGCGGCGAAGGCGTTGATTCCAGGTTCCGCGTCGAGCACGTAGATTTCGGGAACGGGAACACCGGACGCTAGCGACATTTCCTCCACGACGTTTCGCAACCGCACTTCCGCGGGATCCGTGGTGTGCGGGTTGATCGCGCGGCCACCGAGCATTTCGGCAATCACGGAGCCGCCGCGGGACAGTTCAGCGATGCGAAAAATCGAGCCGAGAGCGACCACGACGATCACGCCGCAGGAAATCATGCCCAGCATCCGCCAGTCGGTGAGGGATTCCCCAAAGGCAAATGCCGCGAGGACATGCAGGGTGGCGATGATCCCGACGACCGCGAGCGCGAAATACACCAGCAGCCACTTTGTCCGGCGTCGCGCCCTGTCCTGGCTGGCGAAGAAGTCCATTTACTCCGGAAGCTCGTCGTCCGGCGGGGGCGCTCCCGTCTTCAAGCCGCCGAGAAAATCCCGAACCGCGGTCTCCATCTTCCCGGCATTTGGCCCGAACCAGACGGTGTGGCCGGCATCCTCCACGGTGAGGATTCTGGCCTTCGGCAGCCATCCGGAGAAGTCCTTCGGATCGCACCATTCGGCGGAGGCGTCGTCGCTGCCGAACACGGCGAGCACCGGCGCGGTAATGTTTTCAAAGGGCGAGGGCAGCAGCCCGCGAAGCATCACGAGGTCGTTCCGCGTTCCCGGCTCTCGCGGACTCGAAGGAGCCTGGGACGCCGCGAGCCCGCGAAAGAATTCCAGTTGCGCGGGATTGGCGAGCACGGCATCCGCGAGCTTCGCGCGACCGCTCTCATCCAGCGTCGTGTCGAGGGCAAGAAATCCCTGCAGCACCCGCCGCGGATTCCGTTCGGCAAGTTCTGTCACAAGCCACGAACCCATGTCGCCGGTCGTCTGGAGAAGGACGGCCTCTCCGAGGAACTGACGCTCCTCCTTGCTTTGCTCCGCGACATACTGCCTCGTCACCGGGGAAAGCAGCACGAGGCCACGCGTTTTCTCCGGATGACGCAACGCGAATTGCAGCGCAACCTGTCCACCGCTCGAGAACCCAATCACCGCGGCGTCGTTCACCCCGAGCGTGTCCAGCAACGCGGCAAGCGCGTCCGCCTGATCCTGGAAAAACAATCCAGTCTCCAGCGGTGTGCGGAGGAACCCCGGACGCGAAGGGGCGATCACCCGGTAACCGGCATCGGCCAGCGATTCACCAATGAGCAGCGCCTGGTCGTATCCTCCGGGAGCGCCGTGACAGACGAGCACCGCAGGTCCGCTGCCACGCTCGGTGTATTCCACCCTGCCCGCTTTCGTTTCCGCGATCGTGCTGCCGGCGTCGAGTTGCGCCAGCCGCTGGGAGCGCCAGTCCGTGAAGCGCCAGACCACGAATCCGCAGGCAAGCAGGCCAAGCACGCCAAGGGTGAAGAGCACCCGGCCGGTCCAACGAAGGAACGAAATCATCGCGGCATTGTGTATCCGGCGCGGATTCTTCGCTCAACTCCCAACCGCCGCCACGCGCGGAAGCAGGCAGGTGTTGCAATCGGTCTGGATCCCAAGACCACCTATCCGGATGCGCTCTCCTGCGTCTGAAACTCCCGCATCAGAGCGTCGAGCCGGTCCACGGCGTCGGATGCATCCGGGCCCTCCGCCTCGAGCGTGAACGAGTCCCCCTGGCAGAGATTCGCGGTGAGAAGCTCCAGGATGCGATCGGCCCGGAACCGTTCGCCATCGTCGCGCACGATCTGAATCGCACTGCGAAACAGACGTGCACACGAGACGAATTCCGCAGCCGGGCGGGCGTGCAGTCCGAGGCGGTTAAGCACCGTCAGCCTGCGCGAAACACGGTGCGAATCGCCTTTCGACCGGCTCTGCATGGCGGTCACGCCGGGATGGCGACATCCAGAAAGTCCGCCACGAAGGCATTCGCCGGGGAATTCCGCACCTCGTCAGGCGTCCCGATCTGCTGCACGACGCCCTTGTCGAGCAGAACGACGCGATCGGCGACCTCGAAGGCCTCATCCTGGTCGTGAGTGACGAAGAGCGTCGTCAGATGGATTTGCTCGTGAAAGTCGCGCAACCATTTGCGGAGTTCCTTGCGGACCTTTGCATCGAGTGCGCCGAATGGCTCGTCCAGCAGCAACACCCTGGGCTGGATCGCGAGTGCGCGGGCAAAGGCGATTCGCTGACGCTGACCGCCGGAAAGCTGGGTGGGCAGGCGCTTCTCGAGTCCGCGGAGCTGGACGGCATCCAGCAGGGAATGGACGCGCTCGACGACCTTCTCCTCGGAGAGGCGTTCCCGGCGCGGGGCCACGCGCAGCGCGAACGCGACGTTCTCGAAGATCGTCATGTGGTTGAACAGCGCGTAGTGCTGGAAAACAAAGCCCGCCCTGCGCTTGTAGGCGCTGCGACCGGTGACGTCCTCGGAGCCAAAAAAAACGGAGCCCTGATCCGGAAATTCCAGCCCCGCGACGATGCGGAGGAGCGTGGTCTTGCCGGAACCGCTGGGTCCGAGTAGCGCGACGAGTTCGCCGGTATTGACGGTCAGGCTCGCATTGCGAATGGCGGGAAATTTCCCGAATTCCTTGGAGATGGATCGGAGTTCAACACTCATGGGTGCGAAGTGGTTGCGTTGGCGCCTTCTCGGAGCTGCTTCTCCGCCTGCCACTCCACGAGTGACTTCAGGACCAGAGTAAGCAGCGCAAGAATGGACAGCAGCGAGGCCACGGCAAACGCCGGGGCAAACTGGTATTCGTTGTAAAGGATTTCGATCTGGAGCGGCATCGTGTTCGTCTGCCCGCGAATATGGCCGGACACAACGCTCACCGCGCCGAACTCGCCCATCGCACGGGCGTTGCAGAGAATGACGCCATAGAGCAGGCCCCATTTGATCTTCGGCAACGTGATGCGCAGGAAGATCTGCCAGCCATTCGCGCCGAGCGTGGAGGCGGCCTCCTCCTCGGCATGCCCCTGCGCCTGCATGAGAGGGATCAACCCTCGCGCGACAAATGGGAACGTAACGAAAGTCGTGGCCAGCACCATGCCGGGAACAGCGAAGATGATCTGGATGTCGTTGTCCATGAGCCATGGTCCCAGCCAGCCCTGCCGTCCGTAGAGCAGCACGTAAATCAAACCTCCGATGACCGGCGAAACCCACAAGGGAAGATCGATCAGCGAGGTGAGAAGGGATTTTCCACGGAAATGAAACCGCGTGATCGCCCATGCCGCGGCGAGACCGAAGATCGTATTGAGCGGGACCGCAATCGCCGCAACGAGCAGGGTCAGGTAGATCGCGTGCTGGGTCGCGGAATCTTCGAACGCCGCGAAGTAAGCACTCACGCCGGCGGAAAACGCCTGCTGGAAAATGACGAACAGCGGCAGCGCGAGGAACAGCCCGAAGAAGACGAGGACGATCCCGATGAGGATCACCTTGACGACCGAAGACTCCGTCGTTGCCCGCCGCGCACGCGCGACCGGCGCCACGGGAAAGTTGGAAACTGCACCGGCCATATCAGGCAATCCCCCTCCGTCTCGCGTCCCACGCCTGCAGGCCGTTGCTCACGAGAACAATGCCAAACGAGGCGGCAAGCATGACGAAACCAAGCGCGGCCGCGCCGGCGTAGTCGTATTGTTCGAGCTTCGTGACGATCAACAGCGGCGTAATCTCCGTTTTGAACGGAAGATTTCCCGCAATGAAAATGACCGAGCCGTATTCGCCCACAGCGCGCCCGAATGCGAGCGTCGCGCCGGTAAGGATCGATGGAAACAGCGACGGCAGAATGACGCGGCGGAAGGTTTGAAACCGGTTCGCGCCGAGGCACGCGGCCGCCTCCTCGACATCCGTCGAAAGCTGAAGGATGACCGGCTGCACCGTCCGCACCACAAAGGGCAGCCCGATGAACGTTAGGGCAATGAGGATGCCGAGATCGGTGAAGGCAACCTTGATGCCAAGCGGCGTCAGGAGTTTTCCAAACCATTCATTCGGCGCGTAGAGCGTGGTGAGCGCAATGCCGGCCACCGCCGTCGGGAGCGCGAAGGGAAGATCCGTCATCGCATCGAGCAGCTTGCGACCCGGAAAGCGGTATCGCGTAAGCACCCACGCGGCCATCACGCCGAAGACGGAATTGATCGCCGCAGCCATCGCGGAGATGCCGAAGCTGACCTTGTAGGATGCGACAACCCGGGGTTCCGTGATCGTCCGCCAGAACTCGCTCCAGCCTGCGGTGCTGGTTTTCAGGATGAGCCCGGCAAACGGCAGCAGCACGATGATCCCCAGATAAATCCAGGTATATCCCATCGTGAGGCCGAAGCCGGGCAGGACGTGCTTGCGTCGGGCCATGCGGAGGAATCAGCGCCCGGCCGCGTAAATCTGGTCGAACGTTCCACCGTCGGCAAAGTGCTCGGCGGTCGCCTTCGTCCAGCCACCAAAGACGTCGTCGATGGTGAACAACTCGATCTCGGGATACTGGTCCTTGAATTTGGCAAGCACCTCGGGATTGGTCGGGCGGAAGAAGTGCTTCGCGGCGATTTCCTGCCCCTCGGGAGTGTAGAGGAACTCCAGATATCCCTCGGCGGCCTCGCGGGTGCCCTTCCGATCAACGACCTTGTCCACGATGGAAACGGTCGGCTCAGCGAGGATGCTCTGCTTCGGAATGACGATCTCGAAGTCGTCCGGGTGGAGCTTCTTCATGAGGAGAAGCTCGTTCTCCCAGTTGATCAACACGTCGCCGATTCCGCGCTCCGCGAAGGTCGTCGTGGCACCGCGCGCGCCGGAATCGAGAACGGGCACGTTCTTGAACAGCGCCTTGACGTATTCCTGCGCCTTGGCCTGGTCGCCGTTGTTCTTCGCGAGGGCCTGTCCCCACGCTGCGAGATAGTTCCAGCGGGCCACGCCTGAGGTCTTCGGGTTCGGCGTGATCACCTGCACGTCCTCACGAATGAGATCGTCCCAATCCTTGATGTTCTTGGGGTTGCCCTTGCGAACCAGGAACGCGAGCGTCGAGACGTAAGGCGAGCTGTTGAGAGGCAAACGCTTCTGCCAGTCGGCGGGAACCAGATCTCCATTCTGATGCAGAGCGTCGATATCGGCCGCAAGCGCGAGCGTGACCACATCGGCGCGCAGGCCGTCGATCACCGCGCGAGCCTGCTTGCTGGATCCCCCATGCGACTGGTCGACCTTCACATCCTGGCCGGTCTTTTCCTTCCAGTATTTGACGAAGGCGTTGTTGTATTCCGCGTAGAATTCGCGGGTGGGATCGTAGGAAACATTGAGGAGCTCGATGGTCTTCGCGTTTGCACTCGCGACGACGAGCGAGGCCAGCGATGCAAGCAGGAGCCGTGAGCCGGGTAGCTTGTGAAGGATTCCGATTTTCATGGGATGCGATGGGATGAGTTTTAGAAAGTGACGCCGAACTGCGATCCGAGAACGGTTGCGTTCTGCACCAGGCCCTCCCCTCCGGGACGGATGATGTATTGGATGAAGGGCTGGACGTAGGTGAAGGCGTTGAGCTGCACGCGGTAGTCCGCTTCGAGCACGGCCTCATACGTGCGCTGGACCTGCTGTCCGGCCTGCTCGCGGGCGAGGATCCGGTAGTAGCTGTAATTACCGTAGGCAATGGCGACACCGAGCTGGTCCTTGTCGCGGCCCGGAATGAGACCCTGGTAGATCAGGCCGCTCTGGAAATAGAACGGGAGGGCGTTGTTGTATTTCGGCGCGTAGTTGATGAGGTTGAACGCGTAGAGACCCTGGTCGCTCAGCTTCGGCTTTTCCATCGGGACCGGCTCCTTGAAGCTCTTGCCATCCGACGGACCCTTCTGCAGCACGGCGTCCGGCTCCGGCGATCGCTCGCGGAAAAGCATCTGGTCCGCCTGCCAGTAAAACGCGAACGTCTGGTCATACGTCGCACCGAAGAACGACGTGTTCTCGATGCCGGAATAGATCGCGCCAAATGCATAGCGACCCGGCAGTTTCGCGTTGCCGATCTTCGGAGTAACGCCGGTCTCCGCTACGAAATAGAGCCCGTTGAGTGCCGGGTCCTGCGCATAGCCCTGGAAGGCCAGACCGTGGTTCGCGGTGCTCGTCGCCTCGGGATAGGCCATGTAGAGGCCCGCCTGCAGATAGTGCCATGGGGTGGTCTTGACCTTCAGATCGCCGCCCCATCCCACATAGGCACTGCCCCAGGGGATGTTGTTCAGGCTCAGTCCGCGCGCCGAAGTGAGCGTGTTGTTGACGAAGAATTTCGACTCCGGCTGGACGATGAAAATGTCCGCCGGATTCAGCCAGCCGCCGCGAATCGTGATCGCATCCTCGACCCAGAGCAGGTCCCGCGATTCCCACTTCAACCCGGTCGACTGGAGGCGCCACTGCTTGCCGCCTTGAAATGTGCTTGGATTGAAGAGGCTGGACGCGCCGGCATAGGCATTCGGATCCTCCCCATCCCGCCAGCGAACGCTGCTCTCCGCGGAGAGGCCGGTGATGCCAAACATCTTCTCGAAATCCAGCCCGAGCGTGAACTTCAGTTCCTCCTGGAACGCGCCGCGCCCTTGATCCTTCCCGCCGTCGGCGAGGAAGAGGAAATTCGCCTTCCAGAACCCCTTCACGGAAATGCCGTAGTCCTCGAGGGTGTCTCGAAGTCCGAACCAATTGCCCGTCGCGTTTTTGCCGTTCCACCATTCGGCCACGGGAGATGGCTCGGACTCCTGCGCGATCAAGGGGCAGGCCGGAAGCAGCGCAATCAGGGGTAGGATGGAAACTTTCATTGGGTGGCGGGCCGACTGAAGGTTGCGGGAGCCTTTCGAGCCGGGAGTTCAGGTTGACGGGTTCGATGCGTTCCTGCCGGTCCCTGTGACGGCCCGCCGGCAAATTACGACCACTTCAATCGACAAAGCGACGCCGCGCAGTCCGACGGTAATCGGACGGCCCCAGCGAACGGGAAATCGCGGTGTGGCAGTCATTGTTTACTGTTCGAGTAAACAACTAATTCTGACCTCGCAAGTAAGTTTTTGGAAATTTTCGCCCGCGGGACTGACCCGCCACGCGCGTCTCCTTGCGGGTTGCGGTTACGCGGGTTCGTCGAAAAACGGCGCGAGGGGCGCTGCGGGCAATTCCCCGGCCTCCGCGGAAAACGGGATGGGCAAATTGTCGCGGCGGAGCTTCCGCAGCGTGATGTCGATCACCTGCGCGAGCGTGTAGCGGTCCAGGATGTCCGCAATGGAGTTGCGCACGTCCATCATGAGCATCCGGAGTCCGCAGTGTTCCTCGTCCGGGCAGGTGCAGCGTTCGTAGGCGGTCTGGCTGACGCAGCCGATGGGCGCAAGCGGGCCGTCGATGAGTCGGACGATCTGCCCCATGGAGATCGTGTCTGCCGGCTTGGCGAGAAAATAGCCGCCGCCCTTGCCGCGCTTCCCGTCCACAAATCCGGCCTGCCGGAGTTGGGCAAAGATCTGTTCGAGGAAAGCGGTCGGGATGTTTTCCTTCGCGACGATTTCCTGCAAACGGATCATCTCCCGTCCCGCACTGTGCGCGATCCCCAAATCGATGAGAGCCCGGAGCGCATACTCGCCCCGCTTCGACAACTTCATTTCCTGATCCTACGGATCATCAAATCGACTGCAAACGTTTCCCGACACGATCACCATCGGCCCGACGCTCCGTGACAAATTATCAGCCCACACTTGGGATGGCAAAATTGGGGGCACACGGATTCGAACCGAGAACCAACCAGTTATGAGCCGGCTGCTCTAACCATTGAGCTATACCCCCGTCAGGAGACGGCAGGAATAGCCCGGATCAACGCGGAACGCCAGCGCCAAGCCTCGCAAGGAAAAATCCGGTGACCCGGCGCAGCGCATCCGCCTCTGTGCGGGGACCGAACGAATGCCCCTCACGCGGATACATCACCATGTCGACAAATCCGCCCTCCTGCCGCGCCAGCCGTTCCATCGCCTCGACGCGCGGAGCGGGAACGCGGGTATCGTCGGCTCCGTGAAGAATCAACATCGGCGGGACCCGCAGCGGCACGATGTCCTGCTGGCATTCGACGAGCCCTGTATTCATCACAGCCACCGCCACGACCTCCGGCATTTCGAATCCCGCCCCCACGGCGAGACTTCCCCCCAAAGCGTGCCCGAGCAATCCGACACCATCCTCCCCCGCATAGTGGCGAACGACCTCGCCCACCGCACGGACCCACTCCATTCCGTGCTCGCGAACATTCGCCGGCGTCGCGAACAACGTGCTCGTGACATGGAAATAGCGGACCACGCACGCACGCATGCCGTGCAGAGCCAGCATTCGCGCGGCACGACGCATCAATCCCCCATCCGCGAGCAGGCCGCCTGCACCGTGCAAAAGAAGCACGGTCGGACAGCCGGCATCGCCGTGCACGTCCACCCGCACATGCCGCCCGGCCACGGTCACATGCTCGATCGTCCGGTTCACCTGTCCCTCGCTGTCCGAAGCCAGGGCAAAATCCATCGTCAACAACGCACCACTCATTTCTTCCTCCCTTTTCACTGCCTGTAAGTTGGACGCCTCCCGACCGGAAAACATTCAAACTTCGTTCGGAAATCAGCGAACCACAGAGACGGACTTTCGCCTGTGCCCGCCGCAAAGCCTGTGATTTAGTGCTGCCCCGCCATGCGTATCCTTTCCGGCATCCAGCCCTCCGGCAAACTGCACCTCGGAAATTATTTCGGGATGATGCGTCCTGCGATCGAGCTGCAGGACAAAGGGGAAGCCCTGTATTTCATCGCCGATCTGCACGCGCTCACCACGGTGCGCGACGCGAACGCGCTGCGAATCCACTCGCGCGAACTGGCGATCGACTTCCTCGCATGCGGACTCGATCCCGCGCGCGCGTGCTTCTTCCGCCAGTCGGACATTCCGGCCATCACCGAGCTGTCGTGGATTCTCAGCACGGTCACTCCGATGGGGCTGCTCGAGCGCTGCCATTCCTACAAGGACAAGACCGCACGCGGACTCGCGGCGACCCACGGCCTCTTTGCATATCCCGTGCTGATGGCGGCCGACATTCTCATCTACGACTCCGACCTCGTTCCCGTCGGTCGTGACCAGAAGCAGCACCTTGAAGTCACACGCGACATTGCGGTGAAGATCAACGAGCTCTACGGCGAGGTTTTCAAGCTCCCCGAGCCGAGCATTCGAGAGGACACCGCCACCGTGCCCGGCCTCGACGGAGCGAAGATGAGCAAGAGCTACGGAAACACGATCGAGATCTTCGAGGACGAAAAGGCGCTCAAGAAAAAGATCATGGGCATCAAGACGGACTCCACGCCGGTCGAAGATCCGAAGCCCACGGAGAACTCCGCAATCCTCGGTCTCTACAAGCTCGTCGCCAGCCCGGCCGACTACGACGCGATGGTATCCGCGTTCAAGGCGGGCGGGACGGGCTACGGCGATTTCAAGAAAACGCTCTTCGCGGCGGTGTGGGAATATTTCGCCCCGATGCGTGAGAAGCGCGCCGAGATTGTGGCTGATCCTTCACTCGTCGACGATGTCCTCCGCGCCGGTGCCGACAAGGCAAACGCGATCGCGGACCAAGTGATGGATCGCGTTCGCCGCGCGGTCGGTCTTCGCTGAGCAGACCTCCACGCCAGCCTCGGCCGTCAAAGGCCCTTCAATGTCGGAGCCCGCTGCGCGAGACGCCGGATTTCCGATGCATTCGCGCGCATGCGGTAAAAGTCGCGGCGCATGATCGGTCCGAGACGGATCGGCGGCTTCACGTGGGGGTTTCGCAGGAACGCGAGGATCGCATCCATTTCCGGCCCCGGAGATTCCTCGCCGACATGGTGGCCGTTGCGCGGAAAGATGACATTGAACGCGCGGGAATACCCCGCGGACGCCACCGCACCCTGATCCGGTGCCGTCTGCGTATCCATCGCACCGTTGACGAAGAACGACGGAATGTCGGAGAAAACGCGGGCCCGGGTGCCGCGGCGATTGATCGGCAGTTTCCACTGTCGCGTCTGGTCGGCAAGCGAGCGCATCGATTGCCGGAAATACTCGCGCAATGCCGGATGCACGGTGTCGCTGACGGCAAGTCCCTTCGACAGGAAACCCGGCGAGTAGAATTCCTGTGAGGAAATGCAGTGATACATGCCGTCCGCCATGACGCGGCGACTCTCGCGTTGGGGAGTGAGCAGTTTGCGCACGGCGGGCGTCGCGCCTCGACGTTCGAGTTGATCGATCAGGAACGGCACGTTGCGGATGCCATGCGGAGTTTCGAGGAGCGATCGCATCGAGGTGATCAAAAACCGTCCGGTGATTCTCACCGGCTCCATCCGTCCCGAATCCGCCGCACGCAGCCGTGTGAGGATCGGCTCCTGATCCAGCCGGCGGATGAGCGCGTAGGTGCGGCGCTCGAGTCGTGGGAATGCTCTTTTCGCACGTGGAGTCCGCCGCACGTCCTTGAACAGAGCCTCGAAGGCTCGCTGCACGGTGCGTCCCCAGATCGGGTTCGGACTGTTCGTCGGCGCCATGTTTCCAATGAGCACCGAACAGCGCACGCGATCCGGATGAAACCGGTTTACCTGCTGGGTGAGGAACGTGCCGTAGGAACCGCCCACGACATTCATCCACTCGTAGCCGAGCGCGATCCGGACATCCTCCACATCGGCGGCGCTTTCACGGGAGTTGATCGCCGCAAGGTTCACACCGCGACTGACGTAATAGTTTCTCATCTCCGCCGTGCTGCGCCCCACATTGAGCAGACTGGGCTGTGCAAACCCGGTCCCCCGTTGATCGAGCAACACGACATCGTTGTCGCGCGACATCGCACGGAAGAATGTCTTGAATCCGCGAATCGTGCCGCTGCCACCCGGTCCTCCGGCGAGGTAGATCGTCATGTCCCGTGACTTCGCACCCGGTGACCGCGGCAAAACGGCGACCGCCACCCGGAGCGTGCGGTGGTTCGCCGGGTCGCTGCGATCCTCGGGGACCGTGACGTAGCCGAAGCGGACGTTCGTCGTCCCATTTGCCTCGACCACTTCCCGCGGAACGGGTGCCGGCTCGAAGACAGGGCGGAAGTTGGGGGGCGCTGCGACGGAAACCGAACAAACAGCAGCGAAGATCGCTGCAAGCACACATCTCATGCGGACGAGGAACAATCCCTGCGCGAAAGGGGCAAGACGAAAGTCTACTCCGGCGCGATATGCAGGTCGGCAATCACGGGAGCGTGGTCCGAGGCCAGTGTGAAAATGCGGCGCGAATGGGTCGGAGGCAGGTCACGGGACGTCCAGATCTGGTCGAGCGAAAGCAGCGGCAGACCAAAGAACCACGTCTCCCGAAATCCGCTGCCCGCCGCCTCCATCGAGTTGATGAATCCGCGCCGCAGACTGTCGAAATAAACGGATTCGAGCGGAGTATTGAAATCCCCCAGGAGCAACGTTCGCGACGAACCGCTCGCGAGAGCCTCGAGTGCGGCGAATTCGCGGGCGCGGAGCAGGAAGACATTCGCACTGAGATCGACTATGAGAATCCGGACCTTCACTCCTCCCAGCGTCGTCGTGACGATGTTCGCCTGTCCTCCGTCGATGATCGAACGCCATTCAGACGTCTCGACGGGATGGGTGGACAGCACTGCCATTCCTCCGGGCAACGGGGTGCACCGGTAGCCAGGAAGAAGCCGCTCGTATTCGCGCGCAGCTGCGGCGTCGATCGTCCCGCTTTCCACGAGGGCGACAAAGTCCGGACGCTCGCTTCGCACGAAATCCACCAGCGGTGAAAACGGGTGCCGTGGACGCGCAAGATTCCACGTGGCCACCCGCACATCACCTGGACTCGCTGGCTGCGTCCCGAAGGCTGTTGCCAGCCAGAAGCCGGTCACGGCACCCGCTCCAAGCAGGCAGATCGCCACCCATGCGGGGCGCCGGATGCCGGGAACCGCCGCACCGAACAGAAGGGCTGCGCACGCCGGCAGCGGCAGCGCGTAGAAGAGCACGCAGGTCACCGGAACCGAGTCCCGGATCGTTGCGTGCAGTCCAACGCCGACCACCGCCGTCAGGAGCAGCAGCCATCGCGCGACCGAAAACAGCATTCTCACCGCGTCAATCCTCCGCGGGGAACGCTCGTCGGGAAAGAGAGTTCTTCGCGCCGCTTCGACGCGGCGTTAACGACTGTTCTTGGGTCGCACCGCCTCGTCGGTCGCCATGCCCCGGTCGCCAAGGCTCCGCATCCATTTGTCCAGCTCCCGGCGCATGCGCGCGAGCTCGGTGGCGGCACCCGGATTTCCGGCGAGATTGTTCCGCTCCTCGGGATCCTTCTCGAGGTCATAGAGCTCCTCCGCGGGCCGCTTGTGATACTTCTCCACGAGTTCCGCCGTGGCCGGATCGGTCTTCGCCTTCTCCACCCATGAAGGCCAGTAACCGGTGTCCTGGTGGGCGCGATCGATGTGCGTGTGAAACTCGAGCGCTGGATCGAGATTTCGAATGTATTTCCACCGCTGCCCCACGACCGCCCGGCTGGGATAGAAATTCATTTTCCCATCCCCGCTGTGCGCGGCGTAGACGCTTTCGCGATGCGCGGCCGTTTTGCCCAAAAGCACCGGCAGGAACGAGCGTCCGTCGAAATCCGCGTTCACCGCCCTCGGATTCGCACCCGCGATTTCGAGCACGGTGGGAAGGATGTCTACCCAGCTCACCATCGCATCGCTGCGGGACCCCGGCTTCACATGCCCCGGCCACACCACGACCAGCGGCGTGCGAAGGGATGGCTCATAGAGGTTCCATTTCTCGAAGGGGAACTGTGCCCCGTGATCCGCCGTGAAAAGGAACATCGTATCCTCCGGGAGCCGCCTTTTCATCGCATCCCAGACCTCGCCAAGGTCCTGATCCATGCGTTTCACCGCGGTCTCGTAGCGGGCGACGGCCTTGCGTGTCTGCGGGGTGTCGGCGAGCTTGTGTCGCAGATCGACGGCTTCGGGCTCCCGCGCCTCACGCTGCGGCCACGGCACGTGCGGCCAGTTCGTCCCGACGATCAGGCACAGCGGCTTGTCCGACTTTCGTGCGTCCAGCCATTCCACGGCCTTCGTCACGCAGATGTCCTCGTGATATCCGAAGAAATCCGCGTGATCGAATCCGTAGTCGAGCACGTGGTTGTAATGGGAGACCTTGCCAAAGGCCACCACCTCGTAGCCGAGCTTTTTGAAAAACGACGGCCACTTTGCGACGTCCGGACGCACCTTCTGATGATTGAAGAGCGCTCCGGTATGGGCGCCAAATCGACCGGTCAGCAGGGCCGCGCGACTTGGTGCGCAACTGGGTGAGGTGACGTAGGCGCGATCGAAGGTCATGCCTTCCTTCGCGATCCGGTCGCAATTCGGGGTGGGAATACCCTTCCCGTCATAGATCGTCAGGTCGTCGACCGTGAGATCATCGGCAAGGAAGATGACGATGTCAGGCCGCTCCACGGCGGAAGCGACAACAGCAGTGGAAAGCCCGATCGCAATCGCAATCGGACGAAGGGGGATGGGGAGCTTCAACGAAGGTTAACCTGGTTCTAGGGAGGAGGTCGGCGGAATTTTTCCCGATTTTCCCGCTTCGCGGAAGCAGAAATCGAACCTTCGGACGATGGCCGATAAACGGCCCCAAGGCAGGGTTTGCTGATCCGGGCCCATGCGCTACAAGGCGGGGGTGCTGGAACGGATCTTCAGGCTGAGGGAGAATGGCACGACGCCGGGACGCGAGGTGGTCGCTGGCATGACGACGTTTGCGGCGATGGCCTACATCCTCGCGGTGAATCCCGCGATTCTTGCCGAGGCCGGCATGCCGCGTGAAGCACTCATCACCGCCACCGCGATCGGCGCGGCGATGGCCACGCTCCTCATGGCGGCGCTCACGAATTTTCCCATCGCCCTCGCGCCCGGCATGGGAATCAACGCCTACTTTGCGTTCACGATCTGCCTCGGCCTCGGCGTGCCGTGGCAGAGTGCGCTCGGGCTGGTCTTCGTCAACGGCTGCATCTTCCTGCTGCTCTCCGTCACAGGCGTCCGGGAGAAAATCCTCGAAGCCATTCCGCACAGCCTCAAGGTCGCCGTCACCGCGGGCATCGGCTTCTTCATTGCGTTTCTCGGCCTGAAAAGTGGCGGATTTGTCGTCCCAAACGAGGAAACGATCGTCTCCATGGGCAACCTCTCGAACCCGACGGTCGCCCTCTTCTTCGGCGGTCTGCTGCTGACCGCCGCGCTGGTGGTTCTGCGCATCCCGGGCGCGATTCTCCTCTCGATTCTCGCGATCGCGGCAGTCGGACTGTTTGTCCCCGATGGTGCCGGCGGACACATCACGCGTCTCCCCGACTCATTCATCTCCGCGCCGGCATCGCTGGAGCCGACATTCCTCGCTCTGAACTTCGACCTCTTCATCCGGTCGCCAATGCATGCCGTCGTGCTCACGGTCACGCTCCTGTTCGTGGACATGTTCGACAACATCGGCTCGCTGATCGCGGTCACCCGCCGCGCCGGTCTGATAAATCCCGACGGCACCATTCCCCGCGCGGCCCGGGCGCTGGTGGCTGATTCCACGGCCGCCATCGCGAGCTCGCTCCTCGGGACATCGACCATCGTCACCTACATTGAATCCGCAACCGGTGTGCAGGCGGGCGGCCGCACCGGACTCACCGCCGTTGTCACCGCGCTCTGCTTTCTCGCGGCACTCGCATTCACGCCGCTGTTCCTCGCGGCACCGGCCGTCGCCATTGCCCCGGCGCTCGTCATGGTCGGGGTCTTCATGTTCCAGGCGGTCACCGATCTCGACTCCTCGGATCTCGTGGAATTTGCCCCCGCAGTGCTGACCATTCTCATGATGCCGCTGGCCTTCAGCATCAGCGCCGGAATGGGAATCGGCCTCATCTCGCTTGTGGTGCTCGCATTCGCGACCGGGCGGAGAAACCATTTGAATCCCGTGCTCATCGCGCTGGCGGCCGTATTTCTCCTGCACTTTCTCGAGCCGTTGTTGATGGCGGCCTTGAATCGCGCCTGAATTGGTTTGCGACGGCGCTCCGCGTGCCTAACATCAGCCGCAAATGCCCACGCTCGAGGATCTCCAGGCCGTCTATGGTCGTCCGTTTTTCGATCTCATCGCGGAATCGCGCCGCGTGCATGCGGAGCATTGGAAGGACAACGAAATGCAGCTTTGCACGCTCCTCAGCGTGAAGACCGGGGGTTGCAGCGAGGATTGCGGTTACTGCGCGCAGAGCGCCCGATATCAGACCGGCGTGAAGGCCGAGAAGTTGATGGCGACGGAGGATGTGCTCCCAATCGCCCGGGCCGCGGCAGCCAACGGCGCCACGCGGTTTTGCATGGGCGCCGCATGGAAGGGCGTTCGCGATGGCGACCCGCGGTTCGAGCAGATGCTCGAGACCGTCCGCGAGGTCAGCAAACTCGGCATGGAAGTCTGCGTCACGCTCGGGCAGCTCGGTGATGTCGAGGCCCGCAAGCTGCGCGAGGCCGGCGTCACCGCCTACAATCACAACATCGACACCAGCCCCGAGCACTACCGGAACATTGTCACCACCCACACCTTTGAGGATCGCCTGAATACCATCGCCTCCGTCCAGCGCGCTGGCATGGCCGTCTGCTGCGGCGGCATCCTCGGAATGGGCGAGAGCGAGGCCGACCGCCTCCGGATGCTTCAGATCCTATGCTCGCTCGACCCCGCGCCGGAGAGCGTCCCGATCAACTGCCTCATGCCCATGGAAGGCACCCCTCTCGCTGGCGCGAAGACCGTCGACATCTTCGAGCTGGTCCGTCTCATTGCAACGGCGCGCATTTTCCTTCCCGGCGCAAAGATCCGTCTCTCCGCCGGCCGCGCGTTGATGACCCGCGAGGGCCAGGCGCTCTGCTTCTTCGCCGGCGCGAACTCGATCTTCTTCGGCGACAAGCTTCTCACGGCGGAAAACCCCGCCTCCAACGAAGACATGGCCCTGCTCGCGGAGCTCGGCCTTACGCCGCAGGCTCCCTACTCCGATTTGCCAAAGCCGCCCGCGCTCGAGGAAGCCGCAGTTCCCGCCTGATTCATGAGTTCGCACATCCCGACGGCGAAGGACTGGGGACGTCCCATGTCCAACCGCGAACAAAAGGAAGCCGTCGCAGAGCGACTCGCCGCACTGGTGCAGGACGGACAGACCATTGGCTTCGGCTCCGGTTCGACGTCCTACCTGACGGCTTTGGCCATCGGCCGCCGCGTGCGCGAGGAGAAGATTCGCTGCCGCGCCGTGCCCACTTCGATCGAGATCGCCGCCGTCTGTGCGGAGCTCGGCATCGACGTCGCCCAGCTCGGCACCGCACAGCCCGAGTGGTGCTTCGACGGTGCGGACGAGGTGAACTCGAAAAACTGGCTCATCAAGGGCCGCGGCGGCGCGCTCTTCAAGGAGAAGATCGTCTTCCGCTCCGCTAAAAAGCGCTACATCCTCGTCGATGCCTCCAAGCGCGTGGAAACGCTCGGCACGAATTTCGCGATTCCGATCGAGGTCTTCCCGCCCGCACTTTTGCTCGTGAAATCCGAACTCGCCGCCCTTGGCGCCACCTCGATCGAGATGCGTTCCGGCGAAGGCAAGGACGGCCCGACGATCACCGAGTCCGGCAACATCATTCTCGACACGCGATTCGTGTCGATCGGCGAGGATCTTGAGCGGGCGATCAATTCGATCACCGGCGTCATCGAGAACGGCCTGTTCATTGGCTACGAGATGGAAGTCCTCAGTCCGTAGGCTTCGGACTCGTCTTCCAGCGCGCACGGAATATGCTGAGCCACCTCCAATCCCCGTGAAAGCCGCGCGACTTCCCGTTCTCAAGACCTACAAGCTTTCCATCGGCGGCGCGTTCCTCCGCAGTGAGAGCGGACGCGTCCTGCCGGCAGTCGGACCGGACGGCCGGACGGTCCTTGGAAATTACGCCCATGCCTCCCGGAAGGATTTTCGGGACGCGGTCGTGAAAGCCCGCGCCGCGCAGCCGAAATGGGCCGGCGCAAGCGCCTACCTTCGCGGACAGATCCTCTACCGCGCCGCGGAAGTGCTCGAGTGCCGTCGCGCGGAACTCGAAGCCGAACTCAAGCGCGCCACCGGAAAAAGCGCGGAGGCGGAGGTCACCTCCGCCATTGATCTCCTCGTCCATTACGCCGGATGGACGGACAAATACGCGCAGCTTTTCTCGACGGTGAATCCGGTCGCCTCCCCGCACTTCAACTTCACGTTTCCCGAGCCGACCGGCGTCGTGGCGCTCATGTGTCCCGACACACCCGCGCTCCTCGCGCTGGTCGCCCTGCTTGCTCCCGTCATCCTTTCCGGAAACACCGCGGTCGTTCTCGCCTCCGAGCGGCATCCGCTGCCGGCGGTGACCTTTGCCGAGGTTCTCGCGACCAGCGACATTCCCGGCGGCGTGGTGAACATCCTCACCGGCATCCGGACGGAACTTGCCCCGCAATTTGCCGACCACATGGACGTCAACGCCGTGGTCGATGGCACCGGCGACGCGGCCATCGCAAAGACGCTGCAAGCCGGCTCCGCGGTTAACTTGAAACGCTTCGCCTCACATTTCGTCGCGCCACGCGACTGGGCGACCGGGAATCCCTACTGGATCCTCGATACCGTCGAACAAAAGACCGCCTGGCATCCCATGGGCGTGTAAAACGGCGCGGGACCGACCGCAACGTAACCCCGCCACTTCCCAACATGCGTGCGCTCCTCATTGTCCTCGACAGCGCAGGCTGCGGCCATGCGCCGGACGCCGCCGCTTATGGCGATGAAGGCGCAAATACGTTCGGCCACATTCTCGAGGCGCTCCCGCAAACGCGGCTGCCGAATTTGAAGTCCCTCGGGCTGTATCAAGCCTTCGCGCTCGCCCGCGGCGAAACGCCCTGCGCATTGCCGCTCGCCGGGGCCGCAGGCGCGCTCACGGAACGCTCCGCCGGCAAGGACACCACAACCGGCCACTGGGAACTGGCGGGCGCCATTCTCGACGAACCGTTCGCGACCTTCGATCGCTTTCCCGACGAACTCGTCCACGCCATCGAAGCGGAGGCAAACGTCCAGTTTCTCGGGAACTGCGCAGCCAGCGGCACCCAAATCCTCGAAGAACTCGGGGCCGAGCACGTCGCGACGGGACGACCGATTCTTTATACCTCCGCCGACTCCGTGCTCCAGATCGCTGCGCACGAAACCATCATTCCGACCGGGCGTCTTTACGCGATCTGCCGCATCGCCCGGAAGCATGCCGATCCGTGGCGGATCGGTCGCGTGATCGCACGGCCGTTCATCACCGTGGACGGCCGTTTCCAGCGAACCGCGAACCGCCACGACTTCTCGATACAGCCGCCGCGCACGGTATTGAATGCGCTCGACGACGCGGGCGTCCGGACCGTTGGAATCGGCAAGATCTCCGACATCTTCGCCGCCAGCGGCATCTCCGAGTCCAACCCGACGACGTCCAATGCGGACGGAATGCACGTAATCGACCGCCTTTGGAACGAAGGTGGACCCGGCTTCCTGTTTGCGAACCTCGTCGACTTCGACACGCTTTACGGCCACCGCCGCGACGTCACCGGCTACGCTAGGGCGCTCGAGGAATTCGACGCATGGCTCGACGGTTTTCTGCCACGCATTGGATCCGACGATCTCGTCCTGATCACGGCCGACCACGGAAACGATCCGACCTGGCGCGGAACTGACCACACCCGCGAACGCGTGCCGGTCCTCATTCCCGGAAAGCCCGGCGTTCTCGGACTGCGCGAAACATTCGCCGATGTCGCCGCCACGATCGCGGCGCATTTCCAAATCGATCCGTGGCAGCCCGGATCCCCACTCCGATGAGGAGTCTTCGCATCCTGTTCCTCGCAATGAGCGGGGTGCGAGTCGAGGATCCGGAACTTCTCGCACTGGGGCTGACGCTCCCCGGGTTCGTCGAACGAAGCGAAGTGATCGCGTCGCTGCCAAGTCTGGGCCTGCTCACCCTTGCCGCACGCTGTCCGCCGCACTGGCACATTGCCTACCGGGAATGCGACCAACAGCCTCCGGACACGATCGTCGAGGAAATCGTAAAGGACGGGTTCCAAGTCGTCGCAATTTCGAGTCTGACCGCAAGAATTCTGGATGCATACGGCATCGCGGACGGTCTGCGCCGGAGCAGAGTTCAGGTGATCCTCGGTGGCCTGCACGCAAGCGCAATGCCCGATGAGGCCGCCATGCACGCGGACGCGGTCGTGATCGGCGAAGGCGAAACGTGCTGGAACGATATCGTCTCGGATCTGGAATCGGGCCGCCTCTCGCAACGCTATGTGTCACCACGCGGCGGTTCATCCCATTTTCACAGCGCACCACCACCGCGCTACGATCTGCTCGATCCCGCCCGATACAATCGCCTCACCCTCCAGACGACGCGGGGCTGTCCGCTGGCCTGCAATTTTTGCGCAGCCTCCCGGCTCATCAGTCCCTACCGGCGAAAATCCATTCCGCAGGTTCGGCGGGAACTCGATGCCATCCGCGCGGTGTGGAAGCACCCATTCATCGAGCTCGCCGATGACAACACGTTCCTCGACAAATCGTGGAGTCGCGAACTCGTGAAGACTCTCGGCGAAGCCGGCGTCCGGTGGTTCACCGAAACCGACATCTCGATCGCGGACGACGACACCCTGCTCGATGAACTGGCGGCATCAGGCTGCGCGCAGCTGTTGATCGGACTGGAATCCGCCCGCCCGCGGAGCCTGCAGGGGCTCGATGCCCGCGATTGGAAGCGTCGCCAGTTCGACCGCTACGCGGAGAAAGTCGCACGCATTCAGTCCCGGGGAATCTCGGTGAACGGCTGCTTCATTTTGGGATTCGACACCGACGACGAGTCGATCTTCGCGGAAACGCTGGATTTCGCCGACACCCTCGAGCTTGCCGAGGTGCAGATCACATTGCTCACCGCGTTTCCGGGCACGGAGCTGCACCGCCGGCTGGCTGCGGAAGGACGCCTGCCACGCGATCCCTATTGGAACCGCTGCACGTTGTTCGACCTGACCTTCGAACCGCGTGGAATGTCCGCAAGCTCCCTACGAAACGGCTTCCGATGGCTGATGCAGGAGATTTACAGTGCGGAGCGCGTGCGGCAAAGGAAGCGAAGATTCCGCGATTGCGTGCGGGCCGCCCGATCGAGTTCCCCGCCATGAGTCCTCCTCTCCAATCCGCGTTTCGCCGGCTCGGTCGCGTCCTCACGTTTCGATTTCAGGCGGACGACGTGGAGCATTTCGGGTGGACGGACCTCGCGGTGGGCCTCGCGTTCACCTGGGTCGCGGGGATGGGCCGGTATTGGGACGATCCGCGCGGAGAGGTGCTTCAACGACTCGGAATCGGCTCGCTGATCTACGTGTTCGTGCTCTCCGCCGGACTGTGGATCCTCGCACGTCCGTTCACACATCCGGCATTTACCTATCGCCGTCTACTGACGTTCGTGACGTTCACTTCGCCGCCGGCCCTGCTTTACGCGATTCCGATCGAGCACTTCACCGATCTGAAAACAGGAAACGTGATCAATCTCACATTCCTTCTCGTCGTGTCGGTCTGGCGCCTCTCGCTCTACGGAACTTATTTGATCCGGTTTGGCCGGTGTGGATTCCTCACGATGGTGGGTCTTGTCCTGCTTCCGGTCTGCCTGATCGTGAGCAGTCTCGCCGCTCTCAACCTCCATCACGTCGTTTTCAACATCATGGGCGGCATTCGAGACGCCGATAAATCCGTGCACGACGCCAGTTACGAGATCCTGTGGGTTCTCACTTTCTTTTCGTTTCCGGTGACAGTGGTCGCCGGCGTTTGGTGGCTGTTCGCCACCATCTTTAAAGGACTCTCCCGAAACCCACCCAGGACGTAACTTCCCGCTCGACCATCCCGGGCGCCGACCCTATCTCGCGAAGGGTGCTCCGGATGTTTCTCCCTCTGATGGCCGCCACGACACTCTTCGCGGAAATGGATCCCATTCCCCTCTGGCCCCATGGAGCGCCTGGCGCGAACGGCAACAATCCCGGGGACATTCCCACCATCACCCCGTTTCTCCCCGAGTCCGGCAAGGCCACCGGCGCGGCATTCGTCGTTTGTCCCGGCGGTGGATATGGACATCTGGCCGCACACGAGGGCGAAGGTTATGCGCGCTGGCTCAACGAGCACGGCATCGCGGCGTTCGTCCTGAAATACCGGCTCGGCTCGGCCGGCTACCGGCACCCGGCCATGCTCGAGGACGTCAAACGGGCGATCCGGCTCGTGCGGCACCGCGCTGGCGAATGGAAACTCGACCCCGCGCGGATCGGCGTGATGGGATCTTCCGCGGGCGGTCACCTTGCCTCGACCGCGCTCACCCATTTCGACAAGGGCGATCCGGCCGCTTCGGATCCCGTGGACCGGGTCAGCTCGCGGCCGGACCTCGGCGTTCTTTGCTATCCGGTGATCGCGATGACCGGCCCGCTCACGCACGAGGGATCGAAGCGGAATCTTCTTGGCGAAAATCCCGACGCCGCCCTCGCGGAATCGTTGTCGAGTGAACGCCAGATCCGCAACGACACGCCACCGTGCTTCATCTGGAGCTCGGAGGAGGATTCCGTCGTGGATGTTGGCAACAGTCTCGCCTTTGCCCTCGCGCTGCGGGAGAAGCACATTCCGTTCGACCTTCACATTTACCAGAAAGGGCGCCACGGCATCGGCCTTGGGCGGACCGAAGGCTCGGACCGTCTCCATCCATGGACGGATGACCTCCTTTTCTGGCTGCGTGAAAACAAGTTTTTGAACCGATGAAAAAACGCTGTCCCTGGTGTGGCGACGATCCCGACTACGTCCGCTACCACGATGAAGAATGGGGCGTGCCGTCGCATGACGACCGCCATCTCTTCGAGATGCTCATCCTCGAAGGCGCACAGGCCGGTCTGAGCTGGATCACGATTCTTCGGAAGCGGGAAAACTACCGGCGCATTTTCAAACAATTCGATCCGGACCAGCTGGTGAAATTCACCAATGCCGACGTGGAACGATGTCTCGCCGACCCCGGCATCGTGCGCAACCGGCTCAAGGTGCAGTCGGTCATTCTCAATGCCCGTGGCTACCTCGACGTGGTGGAGGAGTTTGGAGGTTTTGCCCCCTATCTCTGGCAGTTCGTCGATGGCAAGCCGATCCAGAACAAACTCCGCTCGATGGCCGACGCCCACGTGAGCACGAAGGAATCCGACGCAATGTCGAAGGATCTGAAACGACGCGGATTCAAGTTCGTCGGCACCACGATCTGCTACGCATTCATGCAGGCCGTCGGAATGGTGAACGACCACCTCATGGACTGCCCTCGCTGGACAGAACTGGGCGGCCGGGCATAAGGTCCGTTGACCGATCCCCCGGCATGAAGTTCGCACCCACCCTCACCCTCCTCGCCGTCACAACTCTGCCCGCCATCGCAAATTTCGCCTCGATCCAGTCGCCCGGCGGCCAGTGGTCCGCCACGATTCCTTCGACGGATCCGCTCGTCATCGAGCTGCGGGACCGCAGCGGCAAGCTGCTCGTCAGCCAGCAGGCGCGCATGGTTCTCGAAACCGGCGAACTACCCGCGAAGATCGCGAAGATCGTCGGCACGCACACCCGCGTCGTGGACGACACGATCGAGCCACCCGTCCGTCAGACCGCGGCAAAACTCCGCGACCGTTACGCCGAAGCCACGCTCGACTTCGACGACAACTCGTCGTTGATCGTTCGCCTCTACGACGAAGGTCTCGCCTATCGCTTTGCAACGAAGACCAATGGCGAAATCACCGTCCTCTCCGAGGAGCGCGTCTGCCGGTTCGAGGGCGATCCCACCGTCTGGTTCGGCAACGACCCCGACTTCTTCTCGCACAACGAGGTCGCTTACGAGGTCCGCAAACTCTCGGAGTTGAAGCCCGGTGCGATGGCCTCTCTCCCACTCACCGTGCGCCCCGCGGGCGGCGAGGGACTGCTCGTTTTCTCGGAATCCGATCTGCAGAACTATCCAGGCCAGTGGATGGTCGTTGGCGACAACACCCTCGACGGCGTGAATCCCGGCTATCCCGCCGAGGAGACGGAAGACGGCGACCGAAACCATCGGGTGTCGAAGCGCGAAGCATGGATCGCAAAGGTCAAGGGCCCTCGCGCGTTCCCGTGGCGAACCGTTGCAGCAGCGGAGAAGGATTTTCAACTCGTCGGCAATACCTTGAATTTCCTCGTCGCCGAGCCGTCGCGGATCGCCGACGCGTCGTGGATTCGCCCGGGCCTCGTGCAGTGGGACTGGTGGCACGATTTCACGTGGGACGGCGAAAAGCAGCCGATCTCCAACGAGACCTACAAGCGTTACATCGACTTCGCTTCGGAGAAGGGCGTTCCCTACGTCATCCTCGACGAAGGCTGGTATGAACTCGACGACCTCACGAAAGAGAAACCGGGCATCGACATCGCGGAACTCGTCGAATACGGCAACTCCAAGAACGTCGGTGTGATTCTCTGGGCGACCTCGCTGCAAATGAAGAAGCGCTTCGACGACGTCATGCCCATGTTCGAAAATTGGGGCGTGAAAGGGTTGAAGGTCGATTTCTTCCAGCGCGACGACCAGAAGGAAGTCGAGTTTTACTGGAAGCTCGCGGAAGAGGCCGCAAAACGAAACCTGCTCCTTGACGTTCACGGAGCACACAAGCCTGCGGGCATTCAGCGCACGTGGCCGAACGTGCTGACATTCGAAGGCGTGCTCGGTCTCGAGCAGAGCAAGTGGAGCAAAAAGATCACCCCGACCCACGATCTTGAGCTTCCGTTCACGCGTCAGGTTGCCGGTCCTCACGATTACACACCCGGCGCAATGCGCAATGCGCAGCCGGATGCTTTCGAACCCGAGTGGACGGCACCCGGCAGCCAGGGCACCCGCGCCCGCGAACTCGCGAAATACGTCGTCTTCGAATCTCCTCTCCAGATGCTCTGCGACGCGCCGCCGCACTATGCTCGCGAAAAGGGAACGATGGAGTTTCTGACCACGGTTCCAACGCAGTGGGACGAAACGAAGCCCCTCGGCGGAAAGATCGGCGAGCACGTCGAGGTTGCCCGGCGAAACGGCGATACCTGGTATCTTGCGGCCATGACGAATGGCGAGGCACGCGAGATCGAGTTCGATCTCGCGCAGCTTGGCGACGGCGATTTCGAAGTCACGGTCTGGCAGGACGGCCCCGACGCCGGAACGAACGCCACCAGCTTCGAGAAAAAGACGCTCACCGTAAAAGCCGGCGAAAAGCTTCCCGCAGTGCTCGCTCCAAATGGCGGTTGGGTAGGTGTCGCCCGCCCGGCGAAATAAGCGGTCCGCGCTCTCCTTCCCGCACGGCGGCCCCTGCTCGCACGTGGCAATGGCTGTTCCGGCATTTTCGCTGCGTCGCGCGAAAGAATGCTCAGCCGTGGGATGGCCACGCTGCCATCGCGCAGGACACTTCCTGCATGCAACGTAGATCGTAGCCCGCACACGTATTACTCCAGATAGGTATTGGACCGTGGCCGTATCGGGGATTCCCCTGAACGTTTGCCTGTATACAGTTTGAAAATTGCGCTGCCGCCGGCGACCTGCGATAACGCGCGCACTCGAACCGCAAATTCCCCCTGAATGGCGGAGCACGAGGGTTCTTGCGACGCCTGTCGTCGCAATGGGTTGGCTCACCGCCGGGTTCCAAACCATGACCAGCTTCCTCCTCCCTGCAAAAGGCGGTCCACCCCCGTCGGGCCCTTCCTTTGCCCCGGGAACGTTCGGATTTTTGTCACTCCCCCTGAACAACCATGAAATACCTGAAACGAACCAAGCTGGCGCTCCTTGCGCTTCTCACCACATCCACCGCAGCCCTTGCCCAGTCGTGGCAGCTCGTCTGGCAGGACGAGTTCAATGGCTCCATCGGCCCGGACTGGGTCTTTGAAACCGGCACCGGCACCGACGGCTGGGGCAATGCCGAGTTGCAGTATTACCGGCAGGAAAACGCGACCATCGAAAACGGCGCGCTCGTGATCACCGCGAAGCACGAGAATTTCGGTGGGAAGCAATACACCTCGGCCCGGTTGAAGACGCAGGGCAAGAAGTCGTGGAAATACGGGCGCATCGAAGCCCGCATCAAGATCCCCTCGTTCATGGGATCGTGGCCGGCCTTCTGGATGCTGGGCGACAACATCTCGCAGGTCGTCTGGCCGAGGTGCGGCGAGATCGACATCATGGAGCACGTCAACACCGAGGGCGTCGTGCACGGCACGATGCACTGGTTCGCCGATCACATTAACTCCAACGCGAACTACTCGGGCAACATCGCGACGAACGTCACCGACTGGCATGTCTATGCCATCGAATGGGACGCGAACTACATCCGGTGGTTCCGCGACGGTGTGCAATATCACGTGGCCGACATTTCCAACGGCGTGAACGGGACGAGCGAGTTGCATGGAAACTTTTTCATCCTGCTGAACTTCGCGATCGGCGGAAACTGGCCGGGCTTCACCGTCGATAACAACGCGTTTCCCGCGAAGATGTATGTCGACTGGGTGCGCGTGTATCAGTGGGGTTCCGCGCCGCAGCCTTCGGCCGCACAGCCCCGTTTCATGCTGGTGAACAAGCACTCGGGCGGAGCGATCGACCTCATCGGCGGCAATACATCCAACGGTGCGCAGATCAACCAGTGGTCCTACGACTACAACGGCCCGAACCAGCGCTGGGCGGTCCTGCCGACGCCGAACGGCCATTTCAAGCTGATCTCGGGCGTAAGCGGAAAGGCCGCGAGCATCGAGAACGACTCCACCGCCAACGGCGCCCAGCTGCATGCGTGGGACTATATCGAGGGCCACACCCCGATGCAGTGGGACTTCATCGACCAGGGCAACGGCTGGTTCATGATCAAGAACGTGCACAGCGGCAAGGTCCTGGATGTCCTGAACTGGGGCACCGGCAACAACGTCGACATCATCCAATACGATGCGCACGGCGGAGCGAACCAGCTCTGGCGTCTGCAGCCGTGGGGCGACTATTTCATCAAGGCCTCGACCGGCAAATACGTCTGCGTGCAGGGCGCCTCGGGCAACAACGGGAACAACGTCATCCAGTATCAGTGGGAGAACAACCCGTGGTTCAAGTGGCGGTTTGAAAGCGTCGGCGAAGGCTGGGTGAAAGCCTCGAGTCTTGCCGCGCTGGGCCGCGCGATCGCGATCAAATACGGATCGACCGCCGCAGCCGCGGACGCCCACCTCTGGGACTACGCCCCGACGAATGCGGATCAAAAGCTGCGGATCCGCCCGCTCACAAACGGGAAGTTCAAGTTCTACTTCGTGCACTCGGGAATGACCTTCGACATCCCCGGCGGACAAACCGGCAACAACGTGCCACTCCAGCAGTATCCCGATAACGGAAACGCGTGGCAGCAGTTCGAGCTCGAGCGCGTCCCGTAAAATCCCCTTCAGACCGGCCGGCCCTCACGGGTCGGCCGGTTTGTTTCCTCGGTCCCCAATCCCCACCTCCCATGAAAAATCCCGTTCCCGCGCGGCGATCGCTCGCGCGGTTCCTCCCATCGCTCCGCCGCCTCTCCATCGCCACGGCCTGCGCAGTCGTGTCTTCGGCCTCCGCGTTTGTCGCGGCCGACTCCGACACGATCTTCAATTCGTTCAACAACGCGTTCTACGTTTCCAACGGCGGAAACGCCTACTTCAAGGAAACCACGGCCGGCGGGCGCGCCTGGTTCTGGTCGCAGGCGAACATGATCGAAATGGTCGCCGACACACACGACCGCACGCGCAACAACGGGCACCGCGACATGCTCTCTGCGCTGTGCAACGGGTTCATGCAATACCACGGCACCGACTGGTCGTGGAACGAATACAACGACGACGTGATGTGGGCGTGCATCGCGTTCAGTCGTGCCTATCTCGCCACCGGAAACACGACGTATCGCGACCGCGCGAAGGCAAACTTCGACATGGTGTGGAATCGCGCGTGGAGCTCGGCGCTGGGCGGCGGGTTGTTCTGGCGGACGGACAACCAGTCGAAGAATGCCTGTGTCAACGGTCCCGCCGCCATCGCCGCGTGCTACCTCTACCAGATGCTCGGAGACGCGTCGTATCTGACGAAGGCCCAGCAGATCTTCAACTGGGAGCGCAGCACGCTCTTCAACCAGACGACCGGCGCCGTCGCCGACAGCATCAATCTCGCCGGCAATGTGAACTGGTCGTGGTTGTTCAGCTACAACTCCGGAACGTTCGTCGGCGCCGCCAACCACCTCTACAAGCTCACGGGCAACCGCCAATACTACAAGGACGCGCTGCTTGCGACCCAGTTCACGCGAAGCTCGATCTGCACGTCGAACGGCCTCTTTCCAAACAGCGCCGGCTCCGGCGATGGCGCGGGATTCAACGGCATCGGCATTCGCTGGATCGCGCGGTTCGTGAACGACCAGAACCTCTGGGCGATCTTCTATCCGTGGCTCAAATTCAACGCCGACACCGCGTGGAACGTGCGCCGCTCCGACAATCTTTCGTGGTCCTCATGGGGCCAGGCCACACCATCGGGCACCCGCTACGCGTTCGAGTGCTTCGGCTCGGTGACGACACTGCAGGTCGTGCCACCGACGAATCCCGCGCCGTGGTTCATGTTTGTAAATCAGCACAGCGGAAAGACCCTCGATCTCATCGGCGGCAACACTTCCAACGGCGCGCAGATCAACCAGTGGACCTACGACTACAACGGCGCGAATCAGCGCTGGGCACTGGTGCCGACCGAGAACGGCGATCATTTCCAGATCATCTCGTGGGTCAGCGGAAAGGCCGCAAGCATCGAAAACGACTCCACCGCGAACGGTGCCCAGTTGCACGAGTGGGATTACGTGGGCAACAACCCGAGCCAGCAGTGGGACCTCGTGGATGTCGGCAACGGGTGGTTCAAAATCCGGAACGTCCGCAGCGGCAAGGTGCTCGATGTGAAGGATTGGAGCCAGGCCGACAATGCCGACATCATCCAATACAACGACAACGGCACCGCGAATCAGAAGTTCCGCCTGCAGCCGTGGGGCGACTACTACGTGCGCGCCTCGACCGGGAAATACATCTGCACGCAATGGGCCGGCAGCACGAACGGCAGCCGCATCATTCAATACACCAAGGAAAACAACCCCTGGTTCAAGTGGCGGTTCCAGAGCGTCGGCGAGGGCCATCTGCGCGTCTCGAGCCTCCATGCCCTGAGCCGCGTGCTGTGCGTGAAGGACGGCTCCTATTCCCAAGCTTACGAGTGCCACCTCTGGGACTACAACCCGAGCAATGTCGGAGATCAGAAGGTGCGCATCCGCCCACTGTTGAACGGCAGGTTCAAGTTCTACTTCGTGCACACCGGCATGAGCTGGGACATCCCCGGCGGAAACAGCAACAACGACGTGCCGCTGCATCAATATCCCGACAACGGAAACAGCTGGCAGCAGTTCCTGCTCGAGCGCGTTCAGTAACGGAGGAGGGGCGGGAATCGGCGCATTGCCGGTTCCCGCCTTCCTGCTAGCGTGAAGTGCCCCTCATGAGACTTCTCATTCCCGTGGCGGCCGCGGTTGCCATTGCGATCGGCGTTCTTGCTGTCTGGTCTTCCGTCGATGACGAGCCACAACCGCCGCCACCGTCGGCGTCCGGAAAATCCGCGATCTCCGTCGCCGAAGAGGCACAGGCCACGGCTTCCAGACACGTCGAGTCGCGCGTTGATCCTCTTCCGTCCGACACTGACGGCTTCGTCACGCGTGCCCGGGAGGTCGCGGTGATGCCTCCGGATGCCGACCGCGAAAAGGCCCTGCGCTCCCTCGCGCAGGAATGGGCGGCGGCGGATCCAACAGCCGCGGAACGATGGGCGGCGGCGCTCACCGACTCATCGGAACGGGAGCGGGCGTTGTCTCATGTTTGTTTGACGATTTGCGAAACAAGTCCGGCCGAGGCGGCCAGCATCGCGCAATGGCATCGGATCGACAAAGGAGTCGTCGAGGCGATCGCCAGCCGCTGGGCGGAGTCGGATTTCGACGCCGCGGTTGCCTGGGCCGACGCGTTTTCGGATGCGGAATTGCGCGATCGCGTTCTCGCCCGCCTGGTGCTCGCGCGCGCGGGAACCGCCCCCGCAGAGGCGGCGGCGATCGTATCAAACTCCCTCGAGCCCGGCCAGGCGCAGCAGGAGGCGGCGATCGCCGTGCTGCATCAATGGCTGCTGAAGGATGCGGAGGCCGCACGGAAATGGGTGGATGTCTTCCCCGAAGGACCGCTCAAAGACCGGGCCATCGCGGAGATCCAGGGCACGATGTCCTACCGCAACCAACGCCCTGTGGAGTAAAATGGCCGGCGCAGAGCTCCGTAACGAGCCGCCCTCCGCCCGTATCGGCAGCAGGCCATGACCAGGTTTGCGATCCATCCAGACGCAAAATGGTCAACAACCCGGCAGTCCCCACGTTCCCGCACGATCGGCACAAAATACGGGCTCCTCGCCGTCTGCCTCTGAGGGCCTGTCAGGCGATAGACCGAACTGTTCCCGGTGTTTTCCCTTCGTCAAAGGGTCAAACTTTTCCGACCGCTCGATACCATGGCACAGCATTTCCCGGCATCTCATGAAAGACAAAGTGGAGGACCCGTCGACGCGACGGGCTTTGTGCCTGCGAGGAAGCATGAAGCAGGAGCGGCTTCATCAGCAGGAGTTCCCCACGGCGGGCAACACATTCTACCTGCCCGTGCCGGGCGACCAATTCCTGCACTTCACCACCACGCAAGATGCCCTGAAGATGAGTGCCGGGGGAAACCCGCAACGGTCCATTCCCGGAATGGCAGTCGTCGATGTGCAGCCGGGCGGCCAGCAGGGATTCAAGCACATGTCGCGGCGGTCGCGGGTAATCAATCCCATCTTTGACCGACGACAGCTCGAATCCTGCTCCCTTCATGGGTTGGGAGAAGGGAAACATCACATCCTGATGCCAGCTCACCTTCCAGTTGGCCGCCGGTGTCTTGTCAAAAGCAATCGCCTGAATGGCCACTGCATTCTCCGAAAGTTACGATGAGTCGCAGGAGAATGCGTTGCGCAGCATCCGCGACGAGTGGCGCATCGAGCAGGCATCGTGTGCCCGCCACGCCCTCTTGAAAAGCCGTCTCTCCGAGGCGGTCGAGTAAACAATCGTCGAGCTGCGAGGGAAGAATCTCCCAACCGCTCTGCTGAAGGGAAGCAGTTGCCATCACTGTCTCGAGGCGTGCGCACACCGGGCACCCACCTGCACTTTGGGATTGGGGTTGACCCCGTATTCGAGGACCTGGACGTGCATTCGGACTTCTTGCCCCACGGTCATGTATTGCTCAGCCAGATCGATCACGACGATGCAATCATGCGCATGATGCGAGAGAAAGTCATTGCGATTGACCTGGCCGAATGATGCGACGATTTCGCTGCGATGTCCTGCGTGGTCACCACCGGGATGAGACAGCTTCGGGGAATTCGCTCAATCCTTTCACCCTGGAATCTTTCACCGAGAGAGTGACCCTGCGCGAGATCATCCTCTCCCGGGTCTCTCAGAGGTTCAGGCTATGATCAGCAGACGCCCGAGACCTTCCGCGATCTCTTCGCGCCCATCGAGACCGAACAGACTCTCAATGGCTTCAAGGATGAAAAAGCCGCTCCCTCGCGGACAACCTGGGCAGCGTGTCAAAAATCGACGCGCAGGACCTTTTCCTTGCGGCCAATCGCGGATTCCGCGTGATGCGTTTTGATCCGCTCGTCGGCATCGCCAACAGTGTCTCCGTCGCGAACGACACTCCCTTCGGAGATTTGATAGGCGGCCAATGTCCACAGCAGCTGGAGTGTCTCCTTGAAGGTGTTACGAGTGTCGATCACCTCGATCTCCATGACACCGAAGGCATTCAGACCCGACGTGTAGACGTTCATCCCGCCGTTTTCGCCCTTCTCGACCAGAAGCCCAACCCAGACGGCGACTGGGAGGTCTTCCACCGTCAGTCCGGCTCTCCTGATCGTGTTTCGAAACATTTCCGGCTCGTAAACCGTCGCGGCATGCCCCCAGTAGACGGCGAGCGCCGGAAAGCATTCAGTGACGGCGGAAAGGAGGTTGAAAATGAGCGCCAGAAGCATTGCCCCAGCGGCAAACCAATTCCGAACTCCCCATAACCTACGCGGCCGCACGATCTTGATTGTGTCCCAAGCCGATACCATCGCTTGTAGAATTCAATCTCCAATGTCAGTCCACATTCAATCAAGGATCAAATTTTAGCTCACTCCCCTGAAAAGTAGTCGGCTAGAAAGAACACGGGCTTCCTGAGGCCCCTTCCATAGACTACATCCCACCCTACAAAGATGGCGGAGAACAAGAATCAGCACTTTGTTCCGCAATACTACCTCGAACGATTTGGGTATGGGACGAACAAGAAGCTGATCCGGCTGGCCCATTTGGACTCCCGCAGAGTGGTCCACACCGCCTCAATCAGAGGCCAATGCTCGGCAGACTATTTCTACGGAAAGGATAGCCCCATCGACGCAGCCCTGCGTCAGTTCGAATCGAATGAAGGTGCGGTATTGCTCCGAATTGACGAATCGCATGCACTTCCGCAGCGCGACTCAGTAGAGAGCCATTCTCTCTACCAGATGGCTGCGCTCTTTTCGTCACGCACGCCCCGCGCAGCAGCGTCCACAGGGAACATGATGGACGCCGTTTTAAACGAAACGTTCCAAAAGCTACTCGCCGCAGGGAAACTACCTTCGCCTCCGCCGGGTGTGAATCCGGAAGCTGTCCGCGTGAGTGGGAAAAACTCCGCGAAAGCAAGTATGGCGACACAGCTCGCCTTCACTGAATTTATCCACCTTCTCGACTTAAGCCTGACGATTCTACAAGCACCGCCCGACACTGAGTTCATAACGAGCGACCATCCGGCTGTGCTAGTCAATCAAGCCTTGGCTGGAAAGTATGCACCGCCCCATTCCGCGACGGGATTTGCTTTGAGGGGACTGCAGATTGCTCTGCCGATCTCGCCGTCGACCTGCCTCTTTTTTTACGACGATGATGTTTACAGGATCGGCCCGAAGAACTCGAAAGCCGTTTCAATCTCTTCGAGCGATGTCGTCCTGTTGAACGCGCTGCAAGTCCTCAACGGCGGAGAACACATTTATTTTCACAGTGAAAAGACGGAATCTTCGGTCCGAAAACTGATCTTAAAATTCCTCTCACGCCGTCCAAACCTCCGATCAGTCGAAAAGATCAAAAAGGAGCAAGGGACATACATGATCTCTAGCAAGGAAGAAGTCCCCTTGCCGGGAAGGTGGTCGTTCTGCAAGGTCCGCCCTCGAAAAGGCGTGGTATTGAGACTGGCACCCCGCCAACCCGAGTTTTCGCGTAGAGTTCGCGAATGGGAGACCACCTGTTTGAAAGGTAATCTCCGCATCTCGCTCGAGCAATTTTTGTCAGATCCAGAGATCCGCTCTTTGCTCCGTCGCAACAATCGGCGCTAGAAATGGGCGTCGGCGAAAATCTGCGTCGCTTTTAGGACTCTTCTTTAGGAGTCAGCACTTCCGATACCTTCAAAAGTGCTTCCACCCTCTTAAATAGAGGAGTGGAGCGGGTGACGAGACTCGAACTCGCGACATCAACCTTGGCAAGGTTGCACTCTACCAACTGAGTTACACCCGCATCGCGGACCTCGGACGATAGCAAACCCGGCCCGGTCGTCAACGGTTTCTTTCACGTTCGCAATACACCGCGACGTGCTCGGTATCGGGGAGGATGAATTTCCGGATGGTGACCTCGACACGGGCGACCGCAAAGCCGCGCAGCACCGCGGCGGCCACCTCGTCGGCGAGCGTCTCGATGAGCCTGCGTGGGTGTGCGCCGGCGAGGGATTTGATGCATTCGGCGACCGCGAAATAGTCGACGGTTGCGCCGATATCGTCGGGCATTGAGGAAAAGTCGCGGAGCGGCTTCATGCGCACGTCGATGCGGAGATTCTGCGGCGCGGCGCGCTCCGCGTCGGGCACACCGATCCGCGATTCGACCTGCAAACCGCGAATTTCGATCCAGTCGCCGGTCATTGGCCTTCGATGACGGTCATTCCGCCGAGGAGTTTCTGGAGAACGGGAAGTCCGGTCACGAGAACATCGGGCCCTGCGGCGGCGAGCTTTTCGAGCGGATCGAATCCGGTGAGGACGGCAATGCTGGTCACTCCGCCGTGACGGGCGGTCTCGATGTCGTGGATCATGTCTCCGACGAATGCCGTTTCCGCCGGATCGAGATCGTGGGTGGCAAGGATTTCACGGATCTTCTCGCGCTTGTCCATGATGCCCACATAAGGATGCTCGAACGCATCGCGCACGCCGAGTCGGCCCGCCTGCTCGTCGAAGTGGGACGGCTTGATCGTGCTGAGCAGGAAAATCCGTCGACCGGAGCGGGTGCAGAAATCCAGGAATTCGCGGGCTCCCGGCAGGAGCGTGACCTCGTCGTGGAGCTTGGAGAAAAATTTTTCGTAGAGCGGCTCGAGGCCCTCGAGCGTGGCCTCCGGCAGCAGCTCGGCGTAAAACTCCGTGAACGGCAGGCGGAAATGCGTCCGAAACTGGTCAAGGGTGAGTTCGTCCCGGCCGTGTTCGCGGAAGATCGCGTTCGTCGCCTGGAGCACGGGGCGAAGGTCATCGGCGAGTGTGCCGGACCAGTCGAGAAGGAGGTTGCGGAGCAATGCGGATGAAGGGTTGAGGATTGAGCGGTGCGGTCGCCGTGCCGGCGATGCGCAGATTTCTGAGGCGTTCGCTCTCAACTATCAACACTCAACTCTCGCCGTCCGCGGGCGTCCTACAGCCGGATATCCCGAACGGCATTCCTTCCGAAGCGGGCCTGGAGTTTCCTTAGGATCTCGGGACGCCAGGTGCGGTCCAGCTCATAGCGGACGGACGGCTGCATCACCTCGACGTGGAGCACCCCCTTGACGAGACGAGCGGGTCGCGAGTGAGCGGCAAGGAATTCACCAACGATATCCTTCCATGCGGCAAGGATGTCCGCCTCATTGATCCGCTCCCGCAGACCAAGTCGGGACACCAGGGCGTGGATCGCGTCTGCAACAACCGTGACCGGGCGTTCCTCGCGCTTTTCCGGCAGGCCCCGCCATTCCTCGATGACGAAGCGTCGGAGCGATTTCATGCTCATGAAACCGCTCCTCTCCTCGCGGGGGGATTATTCCCCGTCGTCTCCGATCGCTTCGACCGGGCAGCCTTCCATGGCCTCGCGGCAGAGAGCCTCCTCCTCGGGAGTCTCCGGCTGCTTGAAGACGTAGGAATGGCCGCCGTCGTCGTTGCGGGTGAAATTCGCCGGTGCCGTTTCGCGGCACAGGTCGCAGTCGATGCACTGGTCATCGCAATAGAATTTACCTGCTACGTTCTCGGGATATTTGTTCGCTACGTCTGCCATTTATTCGTCCTTCAATCCGAGGCAAACTAGAAATCCCACGGGTGAATGCAATGGTTTTCTGATCAGGGGCGTGAGAAATTCCAGGCTCCATGGAGCCAATTTTGCCCTCCGAGGGACGTCATGTCCTGCATGTGTTCCACCGGATCGACCATTCCGCATGGGAGTTTTTGTCCCCGAAGGAGCGACTCGCAGCGAAGACACGGTTGGCGGAACTGGTGAAGGACGTGCGGGCCGAACCGGACACCCAGCTGCTTACCCTGAGCATGGTCGGTCCGAAGGCAGACATCGGATTCATGCTCGTGTGTCCGGATCTTCATGCAATCGACCGGATCGGAAAGCAGCTGGGCGTGTCGCTGGGTGCCGGAGTGCTGTCGCCGGAGTTTTCGTGGCTGTCGATGACGGAGCGCAGCGAATACACGGCGACCGGGGAGGAATTCGCCGCCGCGCTGACGGCGGAGGAGGACATCGTGCCTGGGACGCCGGAATTCGAGGCGCGAATGACGGCGTTCTGCGAACGCATGGAGAAATATGCAAAGGACCGGCTCAAGCCGACGCTGCCCGACTGGCCGGTGTTCGGGTTCTATCCGATGTCGAAGAAGCGAACCGGCCGGCAGAACTGGTATGCGCTCGACGCCGATGAGCGGAAGCGGCTGATGGCGGGGCATGCGCGGATCGGACGGACCTACGCAGGCCGCGTGGGGCAAATCATCACGGGCTCAACCGGGCTCGACGACGGCGAATGGGGCGTGACGCTTTTCGCCCACACGACTTCCGACATCAAGGCGATCGTCCACGAGATGCGCTTCGACGAGGTGAGCGCGCAATACGCGGAGTTCGGCGAGTTCTTCATCGGCATCCAGATGCCACTGGACGAGCTGTTCGCCCGCGCGGGTCTGTGAGAGAAACGACGCGCAAATGGTGGTTTCCCTAACGATCCCCTGTCCGGATTGCGAGGCCTCGTGCATCGACCGGGATCTGCGTTCCGGCGAAGCGCTGCGGTGCCGGCGGTGCGGAGCAATCGTGCGGCGGTATCGCCGTCCGCATTCGATCCAGCGGCTCTGGGCGCTCGCCACGGCAGGACTCGTGCTGCTCGCGCTGGCGAATCTCGAGCCGATCCTCACGTTCGATGTCGCGGGAAACACGCAAACCAACCGCGTGGTCACCGGCGTTTTCGGTCTCGTGCAGCAGGGATTCTGGCCGGTGGCGGGTCTCGTCTTCTTCGGTGCCATCGCCGGGCCCGGTCTGCATCTCGCGGCATGCTGGTATGTGGCGGGCGCGTGCTGTCTGCGCACCCCGCTGCCGGGATTGAGGGTCATCGCGCGCCTGATCGAACCCCTGGAATCCTGGAACCTCGTGCCGGTCTATGCCGTGGCGGTCATGGTCGCCGTCGTGAAGCTCGACCTGCTCGGCCGCGTGGAGTGGCAGCAGGGTGCCCTTTGGATTGTTCTGCTTTCCCTCTGCTCGCTTGTCGCCGCGCAGACGCACGACCGCGTCGTGATGAAGGAACGACTGGACGCCATTCTGCGATGAACGACGAATCCCTCCGCATTCAGCGTGTGACGGCGCTCATCGTGACGGGATTGGTGCTCTACGCGCCGGCGAATCTGCTGCCAGTCATGACGATGACCGTTACCGGCGACGTGCAGGCACTGACAATCCTCGGCGGTGTTCGTGAACTCTACAACTCCGGCCTGGCTCCGATCGCCGGGATCGTTTTCCTCGCGAGCATCGTCGTCCCGTTCGCGAAACTCGCGTCGATGAGCTGGCTCCTGCTGATGCACGGACAGCCGGTGCTGCAGCGCGAGCGAACAGCCGTGCTGCGCATGCTGCACCACATCGGCGTGTGGTCGATGGTGGATCTCTTTCTGCTCTCAATCCTCGTGGCTGTCGGCCAGCTCGGCATCCTCGCCAGCGTGCAGGCGGAACCTGGCGCGCTGTTCTTCGCGGCGGTGCTGGTGGTGACGCTGGCCGCGACCGGGATTTACGAACCGCGGTTGATCTGGCAGAACGACGCCGCGGCCACTGCCCATGAGCGATTCAAACCGTCCCACTGAGCCGGATCACGGCGAGGTCGTGTCCGCATCGCGGCTGCGCATCTCGATCGCATGGATCTTCCCGTTGCTCGCGATCGGCGCCGCGCTCTGGCTGCTTTGGAAAAACTGGGAGTCAAATGGGCCGGAGGTCCGGATTCGGTTCGACTCCGCCCCGGGTCTGCAGGCCGGGAAGTCCGTGCTGACCTATCGCGGCGTCACGGCGGGAACAATCACGGACATCCATCTCGAGCCGGGGCTCGCCAAGGTGGTGGTGACCGTGCGGCTGAAAAAATTCGCCGCGGAACTCGCCAGCGAGGGAACCCTTTTCTGGGTCGACCAGCCCGAGATTTCGCTCGTGGAACTCACGGGGATCGAGTCCGTGGTTCAGGGAAATTCCCTTCGCGCGCGACTCGGCGGGGGGCCCAGAAAATTGGAGTTCGAAGGGCTGGCCAAGGCTCCACTCGAGCCGCTCGAGGCCCCCTCGCTCACCCTGAAACTGACCGCGCACCAGATGCCCAGCGTGGCGCGGGGAGCACCGGTTTATTTTCGCGGAATTCAGGTCGGGAAGGTCAATGAGATCGGCCTCGACGGAAATCGGGTGCCGTTTCTGCAGGTGGTCATTGACGAAAAATACAAGGGACTGGTCCACAGAAACGCCCGCTTCTGGCGGATGCCCGGGGCCTCGGTATCAGCCGGCGGCGGCGGACTGAAGGTCGATGTCGCAAGTCTTGCAGCCCTGCTCGAAGGCGGCGTGGTGTTCGACTACTTCGGAGAGGAAGGAGAACCGGCGATCGACGGAGACTCGTTCGAGCTTTTCACCACCGCGGAACTTGCGAAGGCGGTGTCGGAGCCTTTCACCATTGTCTTCGACGACGGCGAGGGATTTGTTGCCGGCGAGACTCCGCTGTGCCACCTCGGCCTGCCAATTGGTCTTGTCACCGCCGTGCGGCCCTCCGCGGAGAGGGGCAAGGTCGAAGTCTTCGCGCGACTCAACCCCGGCACGGAAGCCTTCCGGCGGGTGGATGCCACGTTCTCGGTGGTCCGTGCACGGGTGTCGCTGGAGGGGGTGTCGGGCTTGAGCACGATCCTGCGCGGCATCTACATCGCCTGCGAACCCGGGACCAAACCGGAGCTGGCCGATCGTTTTGCGGGACGCTCCCCCGGTTCCCTCCCCGATGCCGAACAACCGGGCGTCCTCTCGGTGTCGCTCACCGCCCCGGAGATCGCCGCACTCGACCGCGGCGCGCCGATCCTGCACCGCGGAGTGATCGCGGGCGCGGTGATCGAGAAAACGATCGACGCAGACGGGAACGCCGTGCTCCGCGTCGTCGTGTCCGCGGAATTCGCACCACTCGTGCGCCGGAACTCACGCTTCTGGCGGATCGACGGAGCCTCGCTGGAACTGGGACCGGGTGGCATCGACGTCGGCATCGAAGGGATCGAGACCCTCGTGCAGGGCGGCATCGCCTTCGACACATTCGGAGAGCAGCTGGACCCGGCTGAAAACGGCGCGACGTTTGCCCTCCTCCCCCGGGAGGCCGTGGCGCGCTGTGTCTCGGAGCCGATCCGGATTTCCGCCGAAGACGGCGGAGGGCTGACCCCGGGGGTCACCCAGCTTCGCTTCCGCGGCGTGCCGGTCGGCATCGTGGAATCGGTGACGCCGACCGAAAACCACGTCGAAATCACGGCCAGATTCGAGACCGGCAACGAGCGGTTCCAACGGGAGGGCGCGAGCTTTGCAATCGTCCGCCCACGCGTTTCCCTCGACGGAGTCTCGGGCCTCGAGACGCTGCTCACGGGTCCCTACATCGAATGCCTCCCCGGCTCAGGCTCCAGGGAGGTTCGCGATTTCGTCGCGGAACCGCCCGTGGAGGTCGAGGAGGAGGCCGCCGAAATTGCCGACGACGCCGCGGGTCGACTGGAGATTGTGCTGACTGCGGGAACGACCCGGGTGAGTCCCGACGCGCCGGTGTATTACCGCGGAGTCACGGTCGGGAAAGTCCTCGAGAAGCGCCTTTCCGGCAACGGAGAGGTCGACCTCGTAGTGGCGATTGACCGCGGGTATGCCCACCTCGTGCACGACGGCTCGAAGTTTTGGGAAATCGGCAGCATCAAGGCTTCCATCGGTTTTCTTTGGGTGAAGGTCGATGCGGCTCCGCTTCCGGCTCTCACTCTCGGCGGCATTACATTCGCAAATCCGGCGGAAATGGGCGCGCCTGCAAAGTCCGGCCAGCGGTTCACGCTTCACGCCGAGCCCCGCCGAGAATGGCTGCGATGGAATTCCGTTCCTCCGCCATCGAAGCGAAAATCGGACGGACGTTGATTTCTCCCGCGAATGCGGACGCCGATCACCCGCGGTCCGCGAGGACTCCCGTCGGGCGGCACCCCAACCCAGCGGAATTCGGAGGATGCAGCACGCCGCAACGGAATTCCCATCCCTCGCAGGGGTCGTCCGCCAGGAGCCAGGCTCCATCGAGATCGGCGTAGGCCGTCCGCTGCGCCACGGCGAGGCCCGCCGAGATCAGCAGGCTGCTCTCGAGCATGCAGCCCACCATTGTGCCACGGCCCAGTGCGGCTCCCCGAAGCACCATGCGACGTGCAGGGGTAATTCCGCCGCATTTCACGAGCTTGATGTTGAACCCGTCAAAATGCTCCGCGACCCGGTCAACGTCGTCCTCGGTCACGCAGCTTTCGTCAGCAAAAACCGGAATCACCCGTTCGCGCGGAAGATCGGTCTCGGCGCCCGGCGGCAGCGGTTGTTCAAGGAAGCACACACCAGCCGCGGCGAGTTGCGGCAAAAGCGTCTCCACATCGTGACGGGTCCACGCGCAGTTCGCATCCACGGCCAGTTCCGCGGGTGAACGCTCCCGGCAACGCCGCACGGCATCCATGCCGCAATTCGCATCGGCCTTCAGCTTGATGCGCGGGAAGTCCCGGACCTCGCCGAGCTTTTCATCGAACTCATCCCGGTCGGAAATTCCGATCGTGCAAAACGTCCGGACCGGCCGCGGTGGATCGTCCCAAAGCAGTTCGGAGACGGTTTTGCATCGGCGTCTGGCGAACCAGTCCCACAGGGCGACATCCACGGCGCATTGCGCGGCACGCGACGGAGCCAGCCAGCGCCAGCCATCCCGCCAGGCGGCTTCGATGTCCAGGGTTGAGGAAATCTCCAGACGGGAAACCCAATCCCTCGCAGCGAGCAACCGTTGCTCCACCTGCTCGCAGGTCTCCCCGTAGAAGGCATTGGGCGAGGCTTCCCCCCATCCGACCACGCCATCGGCCTCGATGCGGACGAAAACGTTGCGCACCACGCGCCGGCTCGCACGGCTAATCCGGAAGACATGTCTCGGATGCAACACCCGGGTGGTCCACCGCAGGTTCATGGCCGGCGATGGGAATCAGGTTTCATGGCACGCGATTTTCTGAAACCGTATCGCTCGAGCGCGCATGGCACACGAGGAATTCTTCGCAGCGATCGCCGGTCACTCGATCGAAGGACGCGAAATCATCGTCCTTGCGAACTTCGATCCCGCAGCGCCGCCTCCCTCCGGCATCACGCTTCTCATCGGCGGCCAGCACGGCGACGAACCGGCGACCGTTTCGCTCCTCGAGAGTTTCCACGATATCGCGGGGCCGGTCGCCATTCTTGCCCGCGCAAATCCGGATGGACTCGCAGCCGGCACGCGAACCAATGCCCGTGGAGTGGATCCCAACCGCAACTTCGATTTTCACTGGTCTCCCGACAGCATGGAACCGCCCGGGCCGCACCCGTGGTCCGAACCGGAGACCTGCGCGTTGCGCGACTGGATCCTCGCATTCCGTCCCGCGAAAATCGTGAGCCTTCACTGGGCGCTCGCCGAGATCGATGCCGACGGACCGCAATCCACCCCTCTCGCCAAAGCGATGTGGGCCGCGCTCACTCCGGAGCAGCAAACCATCTACCGCCTGCGGGTCTTTCCCGGCGACGAGGTCTCCGAAAAAACGGAGGTCGCCTGTCCCGGATCGCTCGGACAGTGGTGCGGATTTGGACTGCGCTACCCGGATGGATCCGCTCCCGCCATGGTAACGCTCGAACTCCCCTACGATCCCTCGGCACGTCGGCCGGACGAGCTTGCGGACGACCATCTGGAAACGGTCCGCCGCCTTTGGGCAACGGCGCCCGAACGCTATCTCCGCGACACCGCTCCGGCCGTCCACGCCATGCTTGCAGCCGCCTGCAGGCACGAAATCAGCAGCCGGGTGTGATCCCTCACGGCGACGCCGGCTTTTTCCGACCCGCGTTTACCACCAGTAGGGACCGAAGCCGTCCCAGTCCCACTCCTCGGTCGCCATCTCGTTGTTCATCGCCGCCATCTCGTTTTCCTCGGCGATCTGCTGCTTGATCGAGAGCTGCTGGAACCGGCGATACTCGGCCGGGCTGCCGACATAGAGCACGGACTGCTTCGGATCCGCGTAAACGTAACCGATTCGCGTGCCCTGCTGACGCGGCACGACCTTGTAAGGCGGCAGCGATTGCAAGCGGGCAACCTTCTCCGGCGTGTCCGCCAGACGCTCCTGGAAGCCTGCGGCAATCAGCGTTTGCTCGGTCGAGCCGGAATCCGCCTGTCGCAGCAGGGCGCAGGCATTCAATGCGAGAGCGGCGGCGGCAGCGAGAGCACAGGGGAGAAGGCGTGTGGGATTCATGGACTCCGAGGTTTCCGAAAGGTTGCGCCCGCTCGCACCCGGCACGCAATCAAAATTCCCGGACGGGCGGCGGTCCAAAAGTCGCGCGCACGACGAGCGCCGCCTTCAGCCGCCGATGATATTCCGCCCTCGGAATCTCGATGCCCCCAAACTGCGCGAGGTGCGGCGTGAGCCACTGCGTGTCGAGCAGGGTGTAACCACCGGCGCGCAGAATCTTCACCAACGCCACAAGCGCGACCTTCGACGCTCCCGGCACGCGCGAAAACATCGATTCGCCGCAGAATACGCCGCCAATGCTCACGCCATACAGGCCCCCGGCCAGAACGCCGTCGCGCCACGTCTCCACGGAATGCGCCGCGCCCAGTCGATGCAGCTCCACGTAGCTGCGCAGGATCACGTCGTCGATCCATGTCTCGCTCCGCTCCGCGCAGCCTTTGATCACGGCCTCGAAGACCGTGTCCGTCCGGATTTCCCACGCGGGGTCGCGCAACGTGCGCTTTGCCCCGTGAGGAATGCGAAACCCGTCATCCAGTGGCAAAATGCCCCGGCGCTGCGGACTGAACCACCGGATGTCGCCCGGCTCGACCGCCATCGGAAACACCCCCTGCCGGTAGGCCTCGAGCAGAATTTCGGGTGCGATCGATATTGCCATGCAGGCCCGATCTTTTATCCTGCCGCGGTGAAAATCGCCTTCATTCTTTGCAGCATCTGCGCGTTCGCGGTGCTTGCCGGTTGCGCCGTCTCGGAGACGACCACCGAGGAAGTCGGCCAGCAATTCCAACGCGGCATTCAGGGTGGCGGACGCATTGTCCCGAACGACCCGACAAGCGACTCCTTCGGCAACGAATACCGCTAAACCGCGACGCCCCTTAAAAATCCCATCTCCAATGTCCGACGCTCCAGCGACCGCGTCGAAGATCGTTATTCTCGACTTCGGCTCTCAATACACCCAGGTCATCGCCCGCCGCATTCGTGAATGCCGGGTGTATTCCGAGATCGTGCCGCACGACATCTCCGCCGCCGCGCTGAAAGCGCTCTCCCCGGAGGGCATCATTCTCTCCGGCGGGCCTGCCAGCGTCTATGCGAAGGGGGCGCCAAAGGTCGACCGAAAGATCTTTTCCCTCGGAGTTCCGGTGCTCGGCATCTGCTACGGAATGCAGCTCATCGCGCACAACCTCGGCGGCAAGGTCGAGAAGTCGTCGCATCGGGAATACGGCGCCGGCACCCTGACCACCGAAAAATCCTGCGCGCTTTTCACGAAACTGCCCAAGAAGCTCGAGGTCTGGAACAGCCACGGTGACCGGATCACCGCTCTGCCGAAGGGGTTCACACCGATGGGCGCGACGGAGAATTCGCCCCACGCGGTCATCGGCGATCCAAACCGACACATCTACGGCCTGCAATTTCACCCCGAGGTGGTTCACACCCCGCGCGGCAAGGAGATCCTTTCCAACTTCGTTCACCGCATCTGCGGGTGCGCGTCGGACTGGACGATGGGCTCGTTCATCGAGCGTGCCTGCGAGGCAATTCGCGAGCAGGTCGGCGAGGACCGCGTGATTCTCGGCCTGAGCGGCGGAGTGGATTCCTCGGTGGCCGCCGCGCTCCTGCACAGGGCGATCGGCGATCAGCTGACCTGCATTTTCGTGGACAACGGCCTGATCCGGAAAGGCGAGCGCGAATCCGTCGAAAAACTCTTCGCCGGCCATTTCCACATCAAACTCAAGGTCGTGGACGCGTCGAAGCGATTCCTCACGAAGCTCAAGGGCGTCACGGATCCCGAGAAGAAGCGGAAGATCATCGGCAACGAGTTCATCAAGGTCTTCGAAACCGCCGCGCGCGAGCTGAAGCAGTCGGTAAAGGGCGCCCACGGCTACAAGTTCCTCGCGCAGGGAACGCTCTACCCCGACGTCATTGAATCCGTCGCCATCGGCGGCAACCCCGCGGCGCTCATCAAGAGCCACCACAACGTGGGCGGTCTGCCCGAGCGGATGAAGTTCCAGCTCGTCGAGCCGCTTCGACAGCTCTTCAAGGACGAGGTCCGCGAAGTCGGCGTGGAGCTTGGCCTCCCGCGCGAACTCGTCGGCCGCCAGCCCTTCCCCGGCCCCGGACTCGCCGTGCGCGTGCTTGGCGAGATCACCGCGGAGAAGCTTCGCATCGTGCGCGACGCCGACGCCATCGTCATCGAGGAAATGAAGGCCGCCGACTGGTATTACAAGGTCTGGCAGTCATTTGCCGTCCTTCTGCCGGTGCGGTCCGTCGGCGTGATGGGCGACGAGCGCACCTACGACTACACGATCGCCCTGCGCATCGTGGAGAGCCAGGACGGCATGACGGCCAACTGGGTGCGCCTGCCCTACGAACTGCTCGCCCGCATCTCGAGCCGCATCATCAACGAGGTGAAAGGCGTCAACCGCGTCGTCTACGACGTCTCGAGCAAGCCGCCGGCCACGATCGAGTGGGAATAACGCCGCGACAGGCCGGAGCGCCCCGTCGGAAGTGAACGGGGAGGCACGAATCCTCGACATTCCGGCCGCGATGCCATGATTCTTGTGCCGTGAAACGCGCGATCTACCCGGGCAGCTTCGACCCGATCACCCGCGGCCACCTCGACGTGATCGAGCGCGCCCGGCTGATGTGCGACGAACTCCTGGTTGCCGTGGCCGTCAACCAGCCCAAGGGGCCGATCTTCAACGCCGAGGAGCGGGCGGACCTCATCCGACGCTCGCTGCCCCCCGGCCCTCCGGTGCGGGTCGAGATCTTCGACGGCCTGCTGGTGGACTACGCGAGGGCCCGGGAAACGTTTGTCGTGATTCGCGGACTGCGCGCGGTGTCGGACTTCGAGTTCGAATTCCAGATGGCATTGATGAACCGCCGCCTCGAGCCGCGGCTGGAAACCGTCTTTCTGACTCCGCAGGAGGAATTCACCTTTTTGAGTTCACGCATTGTGAAGGAGGTTGCGCGCCTCGGCGGCGACGTCTCGCCCTTCGTCCCGCCGCATGTGGCCGAGGCCCTGGCGAAAAAATTCGCCGCATCGTGAGCCCGTCATCCGATCCCAAACCGTGAACATTCATCTTCGCCAGATTCCGCAGGGCGGCACGATTCACCTCGAGGAGGATCTCGATCCCGCCTTTCTGGAGCTCGCCACCACCGATGCGCGGCCCAAAGGCGACGTCCATTGCTCCATCGATGCCGGGCTGTCCGGAGGCGGTCTTTTTGCGACCGGAGAGCTCTCCCTGCCTGTGGAAATGACCTGCGTGGCCTGCCTTCGCGCCTTTGAAACCGTGCTCTCCGTGCCCGGTTTTGCCACCCAGATCGAGCTGGATGGACGCGAATCCGTGGACTTGACCCCCGAGATCCGCGAGGATATTCTCCTCGTCTTGCCGTCGCATCCGCGATGTGATTCCGATGGCAGGACCAAATGTCCGGCCACTTTCCAAAGCGCGCCCGCCGAGCCCTTGACCGATGAGGCGGATCACTCCGCGTGGGATGCGCTGGACCAACTGAAACCGAAGAAATAATCCAACCGCTTTCCTGTCATGGGAGTCCCGAAACGTAAAACCTCGAAGATGCGCCTGCGCACGCGCAAGGCCGCAAATCGCTGGCATGCCCCGAAGCTCGCGAAGTGCACCCAGTGCGGCGCGGCAGTGCTCTCGCACATCGCCTGCCCCGAGTGTGGCTACTACAAGGGCCGTCAGGTCCTCACGATCGAAGCGCATTGACGCGACAGCTTGCGACTTGGGAGAAGTGACGCGTAGGATTCCCCTGCCAATCGCGCCGGTGGTCATGCCGTCACCCCTTCCTCATCGCCAGCCAGTAGTCGGATGAAAGTCGCCCTCGATGCCATGGGGGGCGATTTCGCTCCGAAAAACACCGTCGTCGGCGCCGCAATGGCGCTGAAGGATCTGCCGCATCTCGAGAAGCTCTTTCTCACCGGCGACAGAACCCGGCTCGAACGCGAACTGGCTGCGGCGAAATGCTCCGACCGGCGCATCGAGATCGTCCACTGCACGGAGGTCGTCGAAATGAGCGACCACGCCGTGGATGCGGTCCGCCGCAAGAAGGACTCCTCGGTCAATCGCGCCGTCGACCTTGTGAAAAAGGGCGAGGCCGATGCCGTTGTCAGCGCCGGCCACACCGGCGCAATGGTCGCCTCGACCACGATCAAGCTTCGCACGCTCAAGGGCGTTGAACGTCCCGGCATCGCGAGCTACCTGCCCACCGAGCACAACGTCTGCGTGCTCATCGACGCCGGCGCGAACGTCGACGCGCGCCCGATCCACATGCTCCAGTATGCGATCATGGGCACCGTCGTTTCGAAATACGTGCTCGGTGTGAAGAACCCCGTCGTCGGCCTCATGTCCATCGGCGGCGAGGACCAGAAAGGCAGCGAGTTCACCAAGGAGATCTTCAAGCTCCTCAAGGCCAGCAAGCTGAACTTCCGCGGCAACGTGGAGGGGCACGATCTTTTCGAGAATCCCGTGGACGTCGTCCTCTGCGACGGCTTCACCGGCAACGTCGTTCTCAAGACCTGCGAAGCCACGGCAAAGGCCGTCTTCAACTGGCTCAAGCGCGAACTCACCGCGAACCCGAAGCGCACCGTCGGCGCCATGCTGGCGCAGAACGCGTTCCGCGCCATTCGCGACAAAACCAATTACGAAACCTACGGTGGCAGTCCGCTGGTCGGCGTCGATGGCGTGGCCATCATCGCCCACGGTGCAAGCAGTGCGCTTGCCATCAAGAATGCGATTCGCGTCGCCTGCGAGTCCATCGAGCGGAAGATCAATCCGCGCATTGTCGAGGCCATCCAGCAGTTCAATGAAAAAGTCTCCGCGGACGCGGTCCAGCCAGCCTAATCGCACCGTCTCGATCGTCGGCACCGGCAGCTACGTGCCCGAGCGCGTTCTGACCAACGCCGAACTCGAGAAACTCGTCGAGACCAGCGACGAATGGATCGTCACCCGCACCGGCATCAAGGAGCGTCGGATCGCCGCCGAGGGGGAATTCACCAGCCACATGGCCGCGGAGGCCGCCCGCCGGGCGATGGAACAGGCCGGTGTCACGGCGGAGGAAATCGACCTCATCATCGTCGGCACCGTCACGCCGGACACAATGTTTCCCGCCACCGCCTGCCACGTTCAACGGCAGATTGGCGCGAAAAAGGCCGCGTGCTTTGATCTTTCCGCGGCCTGCTCAGGCTTTCTCTACGCGGTGGAAGTCGCCCAGCAGTTCATCGCGAATCACACCTACGAGACGGTCCTCGTCATTGGCGCCGACAAACTCAGCTCGATCGTCAACTGGACCGACCGGAACACGTGCGTGCTCTTCGGAGACGGCGCCGGGGCTGCGATCCTGCGCTACCGGGCCGGATCCCACGGGGTGATCACCACGTTCATGGCCAGCGACGGCAACCAGGCCGACATTCTCCACATGCCCGGCGGCGGCTGCGCGCTTCCGATTACCGCGGAGAACGTGGACAAACACCTCGCCACCCTGCACATGAACGGTCGCGAAACCTTCAAGCAGGCCGTCATTTCGATGGGCAGCGCCGCGACGAAAGCGCTGGACCAGGCGGGACTTACGGTGGACGACCTGACCTGCATCATCCCGCACCAGGCGAACATGCGGATCATCGAGGCTCTTGCCGACCGCCTGAAGATCCCGGTCAGCAAGTTTCACGTCAACCTCGACAAATACGGCAACACGTCCGCGGCGGCCGTTGCCATCGCCCTCGACGAGGCAAACCGCTCCGGTCGTTTCCAGGTCGGCGACTACATCCTTCTCGTGGTCTTCGGTGGGGGTCTCACCTACGCAAGCAGCGTGATTCAGTGGTGACGGATCTTTTCCGAACCGATCCACACAACCACCACAAGCTTCCCCCACCGGCGGCTTCACCCGCTTGAAAACGCGACTGCAGGCGCTACGCTTCAAACCCATGAAGACCCGCGTTGTTCTCACGGCCGTCGCCCTGCTCGCCGGAACGATCAGTTTCGCCGATGCCGGTGGCTGGAGGCGGGGCTGCGGGGGATTTTATGGCGGACCTCGCGTGTCCGTCGGAGTGGGCGTGGGATTCGGCGGCTGGGGCGGCGGATACTCCGGTCCGCGCTGGGGCTGGGGTCCGCCCGTCGCGGTGGCGGTTCCGGTTTACCGCCAGGTGATCGTGGAACGTCCGGTGCGTGTTGTCTCCGGGCCCGCTGCAACGCTCCTGCGCGCGCAGACTCAGCTGGCCCGTCTCGGATACTACACCGGTGCAATCGACGGCGCTTTTGGTCCGCTGACCAGCCGCGCCATTCGCGAATATCAAGCCGACTACGGTCTCCGTGTCACCGGCCGCCTCGATCGTGCCACGGTGGAAAGCCTCGGCGGATAGAAACGGCCCCGTCGCCCGTCGGGACTACGCCCGCCGAAGCGGTCTCCGGAAACCGGCAAGGACGCCGGCGCCCAGCGTCAAAGCCAGCAGCGCGATCGTCGAAGGCTCCGGAACAAGAGCAAACCCGGGGGAACCCACATCAATGCCGGGACCGGGAGGGACCTCCCCATTGGAAACCGCGCGAAACGCACCATACTCCCCGACGACAGCGGTTCCCAGATACTCCCCACTCATGTCCCATTGAAAGGAGTGTCCTTGGGTGGCGACGCCAAAGGAGACCGAGGTCACCAGATTATCGTTGGCATCAAAAATATAGATCGCGTCGCCGTTCGCTCCGAAGTTTCGAAAGTTCGAACCTCCCAATGTGAGCACGGTCACGCCCGTGATTCCCCAGGACGCGCTCCACTGGGCCTCCGAACCAATCGGTTCCTCGGAAATGATGATCGATTGACCGGCCGCGATGGAGGTCAATCCCCCAAAGAACGCGCTCCCGGGAATCATGCTGTCGTCGTCCCATGACCATCCCGTGATGTCGACCGCCACCGGGCCCGTATTCGTCAGTTCGAACCAGTCTCCGTTGTTCGAGCCGCTCCCATGAGCCGAGCTGCTCATGACCTCTGTGATCACCAGCGCCGCATGAGTCGGTCTGGAGAGGAGGACCGCTGCAACCAGAACGGTCAGACAGCCAGCGATGGAACGGAAAAAAAGCATCGGCGATCGGGGAATTTACGAACGAAGGAACCTCCCATGCGAACTCGAATTGTCAATCGCATCCATGCAGGGGATTTGCGACCGCGCACCGGATTCCGTCGAAACCGGATAATCAATCCAGTTCCTTGAACCGCAGGTCCTTGAACGAGACCTTGCTCTCCGGATCGTGGGCCTGCAGCGCAAAGGTGCCTGCACCGAGCAGGCGTCCGGCCATTCCAGGATTCGGTCCCTTCCAGTCGTCAGGCTCCCGGAATTCGATGGAGGTCGGTCGACCGTCTTCCGGAGTGATCTTCACCGTGATCGTCTTGTCCTGGACCTTGATCTCGTAGTCGAACCACTCGCCATCCTTGTGCGGGGCAAAATCCACGATATCGGCCACCGCGTAGAGGCTGCCGGTCTTCCGTCGGTCCGAGTGAGAGGCATTCACCTGGGCCTCGTAGCCCTCGGCAGGCCAGCCTTCGGGCTGAAACTTCGTATGAAAATAGATGCCGGAGTTTGCCTTCGGCTCGGTCTTCACCTTTGCGCGGAAGATGAAGTTCTTGATCTCGGGGTTGGCCCCCTCCTCGCCTTCCCAAAACAGATGCGCCCGCTCGCCATTCACCACGATCGCGCCTTCCTCGACCTTGAACGCGCCGGGATGCTCCTCGTTGGATTTCCAGCCGGTGAGGTCCTTGCCGTTGAACATGGAGACGAATCCCTCCTCGTCATCGGCGAGAAGCGGCGAGGCGGCGAGGGCGAATGCGAAAAGAAGATGGGGAACGCGCATCCGGGGATGTTTGCGGGCGACGAAACGATTGTCCAGCTCGTGGCGAAATGGGATTGCTTTTGCAGCGGCGCACATTCAAACCGGGCCTCCGATCATGAATCGGCAGCCCCTCCTTCTCATTCTGGCCATGCTCGCCACCCCTCTCTTCGCACAGACGCCGCTCGAGACCGCAGGCTCCAACGCGAAGGAAATCCAGACCTTCCTCGATCACGCCGAAAAAGCGCACGGCGATTTCGGAAAACGCGCGGCGGAGTTTCTTGTCACCAACATGCCGGAGGAGGACCTGCGCACGCTGAAGGCCGATTTCCTGATCGAGAACCTCGACCTCGCGGTGAAGGCGCGGGAGGAATTTCCGTGGGCAAAGGAGGTTCCCGAGGAGATTTTCTTCAACGACGTGCTGCCCTACGCGGTGTTCGACGAGCCGCGCGATCCCTGGCGCGCGGATTTCCTTGAGAAGTCCCGCAAAATCGTCGCCCGGGCGAAGACCGCCACCGAGGCCGCACAGGCGCTGAACCGCGAGTTCTTCAACCTCGTCAACGTCCACTACAACACCGGCCGCAAGCGCTCGTGCCAGAGCGCACTCGAGTCGATCCGCCAGGGCAAGGCGACCTGCACGGGACTGTCCATCATTCTTGTCGAAGCATGCCGGAGCGTCGGCGTTCCCGCGCGGGCGGCAGGCATCCAGAAGTGGCCCATGAAGGCCGGCAACCACACCTGGGCGGAAATCTGGGACGGCGAATGGTTCTTCACCGGCGCGGATGAATACGATCCCGCGGGACTGAACCGCGGGTGGTTCGTCGACGACGCGAAACAGGCCGTCGCCGACGTGCCGGCACATGCCATTCACGCGACCTCCTGGAAACGCGACGGCATTTTCTTCCCCCTCGCGTGGGAGCAATCCATTCCCGTTGCCGCGGTGAACGTCACCTCCCGCTACGCAAAGCCGCAGACATCCGCGGAGGGGGAGGTCGCCGACGTCAGCCTGCGCGTAAATGCAGCGGACTCGCCGGATGCCGACCGCCGCATCGAAGCCGATGTCGCGCTCGTCGACGCGAGCGGCCGCGAAGTCGCACGCGGTCGCACCAAAGCCGGGCGCGCGGACCGGAACGACATGCCGAAGTTTTCGGCGAAACCCGGTGCGAACTATCGATGGATCGTCACGCGCGGCGACGAGGTTCGTGAAGGCACGTTGCGCGTGGATGCGGCAGGCCCGGTGACCATTGATCTCGATTGGGACACGCTTGCACCGGCGACTCCCGCCATCCAGACCGTGCGCGACTGGCTGAACAAACTGCCCGACGAGCGCGGATCCGCCCCCGGAGGAGCCCTTTCGCGCGAGGAGGCGCAGGCCGTGAGACAGCTGCTCTGGGAGGACCGCAGGGCCCGTCTCATCGAGGAACGCGGCGACGATCTTCGATCGAAGAACATCCCGCACGGCGAATACTCACTGCGCATTCTCGAGAAGGAGTTCGGCGAGGAGCCGGAGGACGGTCACAGCCTCTGGATTTCGCTGCACGGCGGCGGCGGCACCACGAAGGAGGTCAACGACCGCCAGTGGTATAACCAGATCGAACTCTACAAGATCGACGAAGGCTACTACGTGGCGCCGCGTTCACCGACGAACACTTGGAACATGTGGCACCAGGATCACGTCGATCCGCTCATCGACCGTCTCATCGAAGACTACATCGCCATCCGCGGGGTAAACCCGAACCGCGTTTACCTGCTCGGCTACTCGGCCGGCGGCGACGGCCTCTACCACCTCGGACCGCGCCTCGCCGACCGCCTCGCCGCCGCGAGCATGATGGCCGGCCACCCGAACGATTCCTCGCCGCTGTCCCTGCGGAACCTCCCGTTCGCCATCCTGATGGGCGGAAAGGACGCCGCCTACAACCGCAACACCATTGCCGCCGAGTGGGGTAAAAAACTCGACGACCTCGAGGCCGCCGACCCGGGTGGATATCCGCACTTCGTCCGCATTTTCCCCGAAAAGGGACATGGCATGGACCAGGAGGATGCGATCGCCCTTCCGTGGATGGCGAAGCACACGCGCAATCCCTGGCCGAAAAAAGTCGTCTGGGAGCAGGGAAACGCTCCCGGCACCCGCTTCTACTGGCTCTCCCTCCCCGGCCAGTCGCCGAAGAAAGGCGACCTCATCACCGCGGAAGTTGATGGGCAGGACATCCGGATCGAAACGAAGTCCGTGAACGCGCTCACCCTGCGGCTCTCCGACGAATTGCTCGATCTCGACAGGCCGGTGACGGTCACCGTAAACGGGAAACGAATCTTCGAAGGCCAGGTAACACGAAACGCGGCGGCCATTGCGGAGTCCCTCGAAGAACGTGGCGATCGGGAATCCGCTGCGACCGCGCTCCTGCCGCTCTCGTGGTAACAGCCCGGCACGACACTCCCGTCGGAAACAACGGGAATCCGTCCGCCTAGAGGTCGAGCTCGATGCTCACCGGGCAGTGATCACTGCCCATCACCTCCGGGTGAATTTTCGCCGATTTCAACTTCGGCCGGAGGGACTGCGAGATCAGGAAATAGTCGATACGCCATCCGATGTTGCGGGCCCGCGCGCCGCCCATCGGGCTCCACCAGGAATAGTGGCCGTTGCCCTTCTCGAACTCCCGGAACGTGTCGACGAAGCCGGCCTCGACGAACGCCGTGAAGCCCGCGCGCTCCTCCGGCGTGAAGCCATGGTTCTTCTCGTTTCCCTTGGGCCGGGCGAGATCCAGCTCCGTATGCGCGACATTCAGATCGCCGCACCACACGACGGGTTTCGTCCGTTCCAGATTCTTCAGATACGCGAGCAAATCGCGATCCCATGTCTGCCGATACGGAAGCCGCGTGAGCTCGCGCTTCGAGTTCGGCACGTAGACGTTCACGAGGAAAAACTTTTCGTATTCCGCGGTGATCACGCGCCCCTCGCGATCGTGTTCCTCGATGCCGATCCCGTAGGTCACGGACAACGGCGCCGTCTTCGTGAAGATCGCCGTGCCGGAGTAACCCGGTTTTTCCGCGGAATTCCAGAACCGCTCGTAGGCCTGGGGCCACTCGACCTCCGCAACCTGCTCGGGGCGGGCCTTGGTCTCCTGCAGACACACGATGTCGGCGTTCTCACGCGCCAGCCACCCGAGGAAGTCGCGCTTCAACACGGCGCGGATGCCGTTGACGTTCCAGGAAATCAGACGCATGGGCTCAGACCGCGAATCGGAACTGCGCGAAGACCGCGTGGTGGTCGGAGCACAGTGTCGGCACAACCTCCACCGCCTCCACCTTCAGCCCGGAGTTGCAGAAAAAGTGGTCCATCACGTAGGGCATCCTCCGCCATGTCGGTTCGGCGTTTTGCGCGGTCCGGAACCCCGCCGCCTCGAACTGCCCGACCAGCCCCTCCTCGGGCGAGCAGTTGAAATCACCGGCCAGCAGCACGGCGCCTTCGGCACTGGAGACCGCACGTTCGACGAGATCACGCTGCTCGCGATGCGCGTCGCTGGAACCATTGATCATGAAAAACGCCTGAAGGTGCGTGTTGAAGAGCTGGATCGGGCGGCCTGCAATGCGTGCCTTCGCGGAGATGAGCTGCCGGTGCGACGGCTTGACCATGCGTCCCTCGAACTCAAATTCAAACGGCGCCGGCGGCAGATCGTGTGCAACGAAATCAACAAGGGGTGACTTTGCAAAGATCGCCAGCGCGATGCCAAACGGCAGCTCGTCGGGATTCACCTTCGGATACGCAAACACGGAGTGGTAGCCGGTCAGCGCCTCCTTGATTCGCATGAAATTCGGGGGGGGCCACTCCTGCATCCCCCCCGGCTGCGCGCGCTCGACCTCCTGCAGGAAGATGACATCCGCATCGAAGCCCGAGACGAATTCGATCGTGTCGTCCACGGAGATCGGCGCGTTGTCTGGATCCACCGGGTCCCACGATTGGCCGAATTGCATGTTGAAGGTGATGGCGGTGAATTTCACGCTCGTCAAATCTCGCACCCCGCGCCGTCTTGCCAACGCGGAAGTGGGGCCTGTATAAACGCCGCTCTCAACGTTTGCAACATGCACAAGCTCGTCCTACTCCGCCACGGTGAAAGCACCTGGAACAAAGAAAACCGCTTCACCGGCTGGCACGATGTCGACCTCACCGAGGAAGGCCGCCGGCAGGCGAAAGCCGCCGGTGAACTGCTCGCGGCGGAGGGATTCAAATTTGACCTCGCCTACGTTTCCGTCCTCAAGCGCGCACTGCGCACCCTCTGGATCGCGCTCGACGAGATGGATCAGCTCTGGATCCCGATCGAGAAAAGCTGGCGTCTCAACGAACGTCACTACGGCGCGCTGCAAGGCCTGAACAAGGCGGAGACCGCCGCGAAGTTCGGCGACGAGCAGGTGAAGATCTGGCGCCGCAGCTACGACGTGCCGCCGCCGGCGCTCGAGGAAAGCGACGAGCGCTTCCCGGGGCACGATCCGCGCTACGCGAATGTCCCGAAGTCGGAACTCCCGCTCACCGAGTGCCTGAAGGATACGGTCGCCCGCTTCCTCCCGCTGTGGCAGGAAACGATCGCTCCCCAGGTGAAGGCTGGAAAGAACATCATCATCGCCGCCCATGGCAACAGCCTGCGCGCACTGGTGAAGTATCTCGACAACATGAGCGAGGCCGAGATTCTCGAGTTGAACATCCCGACGGGAATCCCGCTCGTCTACGAGCTCGACGCCGACCTCAAGCCGATCAAGCACTACTACCTCGGCGATCCCGAGGCGGTTGCCGCCGCCGCAGCGGCTGTCGCGGCCCAGGGCAAGGCAAAGTAAGCGTCCGGCGACCGCTGGATTTTCCCCTCGCACCGGGAGCGGGCTCTGTCATCGTTTTCCCCGTGATTCGACGACAGGCGCTCCCGGTTCTCGTGGCGATCCTCGGGGCATTTCCCGCATTCGCCGACGACAAACTCCGCGCCACGCTCGAAGGCACGGCGGAGGTCTCCGGCATCGACGAATCCGGCACATTCGTGGTGCCATCCGTTCCCAGCCACGCCTTGCGCAAGGTGCACGGCAAGGTGGAGGTGCTCGCGAAATACGGGGACGTCCGTCGCGTCGAGACCTACACGGAATGGGCTGCGCCCAATGAGGTGCGGCTCAAGGTGTGGGAAAAGATTTTTGTCTCCGGCGGCGTCTTTGTCGGATGGATCGAGAGCAACATCGAGACACCCGGCGACCGCCGTTCGTCCCGGACCGTCATCGAAGGGGACATCGTTCACGAGATCGGACCCTCCGGTCACGGGTTCATCGAATGGACCGTCGCCGGCGAGCGCAATCGTCTGGAAACCGGGAAGGGCGAACCCGACGAGGACGTGGACCTGCCAACGATCGACATCCTCGAGGAGGGCCGGTTCGACGCGGTGTTCAAGCGCCGGATTGAAATCAAGTCCCGCAAGCGCGTGAAGCTCCTTTCTTCGGGTTACGAACGCGTGTTGATCCAGGACGCAAACGGCGTTTACCGGACGGAGGTTTACCTCGATCAGGATTTCGAACTCTCCGGCAGGAGCTCCGGAAGCCTCGACTACGATCCGGACGACGTCCCCGGTGATCCGACACCGACGCCATCGCCAACTCCCGGACCATCCCCGACAGCAACCCCGTTGCCGACTCCCAGGCCGCTCTTTTGAACGGCACTCAATCGGAGTCGACCTGCGAAGCGGGACGCTCGTTCGGCATTCGCGCCGTTGGGAATTCGGGGTCGAACGTCACCTCTCGACCGCCAAGGGCCGTCCTCAGCCTCTCCTCGGCACTTGCCCGCGCCTTCTCGAGAATGTCATCGCGTTCCGCGGCCTTGATCGCCCGCCAGCGCAGGGCGCCGATCGCCGACTCGCGATCCGCCGCGGTGAGTTTGTTCCAGAGGCCATTCTCGTCCCGCTCGATGGAAATTTCCCGGAGATCGGCGGAGAGGATTTTCGCGGGCGGCAACGCCACCCGCACCCGGCCGGAGTCCCGCTCGACCTCCACCACAAAGGGCTCCGAAAGATCAAAGCCGGCGTTCACCGAGAAATCCCCGGCAACCTCGAACGTCTTCGTGCTGTGCAGCCACGAGTGTTCCATCCGGTGCCGGGCCGTGACCTTTTGCCGCCACGTGGAGACCTCAAGCACCTCGCCGTCCTGCTCGACGAACGTGGTGCCATCGACCACGACCGTGGGCCGAACCTGAAACACCCCCGCGATATCCTCCGCGACCCCCACCGCCGTCTCCCGGGCATGAGCCGTCACGCGATTCATCACCTCCCCCGGAATGTCCACGAGAACGTGCCGGACGGTGAGAAGGCCAAGCAGCACCAACACAACGAGGCACGCAGTGAGCGTCACCACGAATCTCGATGCGCCGGCCGCGCGGAAATACTGCACCCTCTTCACACCGCGCACAGTAATCGCCCAACGCCGCACCGGCCACCACTTCGAATGCCGCTGGTCCGTTCCTTTGAAAGGTGACCGAGGCATTGGCCCTCCCATGCGGGAAAATGGCTTTGCTGCTGATTTCGCGGACCGCTAGGGTGCGCGCTGCATGAAAGTCGCCGTCACCGGGGGAGCCGGATTCATTGGGTCGCACGTCGTTCGCCGCCTGCTCGCGGACGGACATTCCGTCGCAGTCATCGACAACTTCAACGATTTCTATGACCCCGCAGTGAAACGGGCGAACGTCGCGAGCTTCGATGGCGCGGCGGAGATCATCGAGGCGGACATCTGCGATGCGGATCGGATGAACACCGTGCTCGCGGAAGGGAAATTCGACACCGTCGTTCATCTCGCCGCGCGTGCGGGCGTGCGGCCGTCGATCGAGAATCCACGCAGCTACATCGAGACGAACATCACCGGCACCTACAATCTGCTCGAAGCCGCACGCGCCGCCGGAACGAACCATTTCGTCTTCGCGTCGAGTTCGTCGGTCTACGGCCTCTCAAAGGTGGTGCCGTTCCGCGAAGACCTGCCGCTTCCTCAAACGCTGAGCCCATATGCCGCGACCAAACTCGCCGGCGAGCACCTGTGCGGAAATTTCTCGAACCTCCACGGCATGCGCGTCGTGTGCCTGCGGTTTTTCACGGTCTACGGTCCCGGACAGCGGCCCGATCTCGCGATTCACAAGTTCACCGACATGATCGAGCGCGGCGAACCGATCCCGAAATTCGGCAACGGCGAGACACGCCGGGATTACACCTACATCGACGACATCGTGCAGGGCGTGCTCGGCGCGATCGCCTACCGCGGCGAGTTTTTCGACATCTTCAACCTTGGCGAGAACCAGACGACGACGCTCAACGAACTCATCGCCGCCCTCGAGGCCTCGCTTGGCAAAAAGGCAATCATCAAGCAGCTGCCCGAGCAAAAGGGCGACATGCCGCTCACATCCGCGGATATTTCCAAGGCGCGCCGCCTGCTCGGCTACGATCCCCACACGAAGATCGCCGACGGGCTGCCCAGGTTCGTCGAGTGGTATCGCTCGATGAAAAGGGGATCCTGAGCAGCAGCGCTGGAGAAGGACTCGCAGCTTCCTCCGCCCCATGGAATCGATGACCTCCCGCGCCGTCCCTCTGCTCCAGGATCTGATCCGGATTCCGAGCGTGAATCCCGACGGCGATGGCGAGGATCCATCGCATGTCGGCGAGCGGCGGATGGCGGAGTTTCTTGCGGATCACCTGCGGGATCTTGGCGCCGGAGTGCGTCTCGACGAAGTGCGCGATGGCCGGCCCAACGTCGTCGCCAGGTTTGCGTCGCCGGGCAAACCACGTCTCCTCCTTGCTCCGCACACGGACACCGTGGGCGTGGCGGGGATGGCGATCGATCCGTTCTCGGGTGAAATCCGCGATGGGCGTATCCTGGGCCGCGGTGCAAGTGACACCAAGGGCTCGATCGCCGCGATGCTCGAGGCGCTGCGCCGTTGCCGCGACGTGCTGCCGGAGCTTTCGCACGAGGTCTGGTTTGCCGGACTCATGGGCGAGGAGGCCGGACTGCACGGCTCTCAAGATCTTGCGCAGCGCGAGAAGTTCGATTTCGTGATCGTCGGCGAGCCAACGGGGCTGGATGTCGTCCACCTCACAAAGGGCTCGATGTGGCTGACGCTGCGCATCGCCGGCGAAGCCGCCCATGCCTCGACGCCGGAACGCGGAGTCAACGCCCTCTACAAGGCCGCGGATCTTCTGCGGTGCATCCGCGACGACATCGCACCGTCCCTCGCGCAACTCTCGCATCCCGTGCTCGGGTCTCCGACCATCAGCGCGGGAACCTGCCGCGGCGGATCAAAGACGAATGTCGTTCCCGACGCATGCGAGATCACCGTGGATGCACGGACGCTGCCGGGCCAGGACATCTCCCCTCTTCTCGAAACCTTGCGCGCAACCTGTCCCGACGTGGAGATTTCCATTTGGGAGGCGAAGCCGATGCACACCGATCCCGGTCATCCGCTCGTTTCCGCACTGGAACGCTGCGGATCGCGTTGCGTGGGCGCGCCGTGGTTTTGCGACGCCGCGATCTTTGCGCAGGCCGGCATGCCCGCGGTCGCCGTGGGGCCCGGCTCGATTGCACAGGCTCACACAAAGGACGAGTTCATCTCCATCGCGGACCTGGAAGCCGGCGCGGATTTCTTCGAGCGATTCCTGCGCAACCTCACCCCGCAGGCCTGATCCCCACTCCACGCAGGAGCGCGAAAACCGTCAGAGCAACGGCCCCTTTGCGTCGGGACCGGTCTCGAATTCCTTCGGCACGGTCGTGAGCGGATCCGGATTCTTCCGGTCCCACCAGATGCGGGCGATTCGCGTCCAGTAGGTGCCCTGATATGGGAAGAGGCTGCCGTCCTTCCGCTTCTTGCGGAGGATCTGCCGCATCGCAAACGGCGACTTCGCACCTTCGAAGCCCGCAACATCAGGCGCGAAGATCATGAAGTTCCCCGGCCACTTCCAATCAAACCCGACAAACCCATACCGGCCGAAGGTCTCGGACCCCGGCGTCTCATCGCGGAAGGTCAGGTAATACGCCTGGTCGACCCGGGAGATCCAGCCGATGAACGTGAGCGTCTGGACCGGCTTCTTCGAATAGTCGCGGTAATAGATGAGGTAGCGACTCTCGCTGTGTGGAAGGATCGCGACGCGCTGGATCTTGTCTTCCTCCTCACCATCTCCGTCGCGCTTGCGCACGCGTTCCTTGAACTCGAACACGCCGAGGAATCGCGTGTCGATGTTCGTCGAGGGATGACTTGTGAGCGGCTGATCGTAAAGGCAGCCGGACAGGCCGGCCAGCAACAGGAGCGCGAGGAGATTGCGAAGCTTCGTCATGGTTCAGAGCGCCCGGCCGCGACCGTCGCGAGGCGCACCACAGTGCTCAAATCCGCGTGCCCGGGGCAATCACAGAGTTCTTGGGAATCACCACGATGCCATCGCGCACGTAGTAGCCGTTGCCATCGAAGTCGGCGCTCTTGCCCTCCGGAGTGATGACGACCCCGTCGCCGATGCGCGCGTTCTTGTCGATGATCGCGTGATCGATCCGGCAATCTTTGCCGATCCCGATTGGCGGCGCGCCCACGGGAGCATCGCGCACATCATCGTCGTAATAGTCCGCGCCCATGAGGATCGTGTTCTGCAGGATGGAGCCCGACCGCACGATGCTGCGAATGCCGATCATGCAGCGGTCGAGCTTCGCGTCGAGGATGTGGCTGCCATCGGAGATGATCGAGCGATCGACGGTGCTGTTGCGCACGATGCTCGCGGGCAGGAACCGCGGTTGCGTGTAGGTCGGCCTGCCGGCGACATAGAAATGGTAGGACGGATCCGGATCGGCGAGGTGAAGGTTCGCGTCGAAGAACGCGCGAATCGTCCCGATGTCCTCCCAGTATCCCTGAAAAATGTAGGCGTCCACCTTCAGTCGCTCGATCGCCGCGGGGATGATGTTCTTGCCGAAATCGACCATGTCGTTGTCGAGGCAATCGATCAGCACGTCGCGATTGAACACGTAGATGCCCATGGAGGCCTGGTAGAGCTCCTCGTCGCGCGGGTGCCCGATCGTCTCGAGCAGATGCGGCGGGATCTTGAGCGTCTCGATCACCGCCGGATCCTTCGGCTTTTCGACGAAACGAATGATCCGCCGGTCCTCGTCGGTGTGCATGATGCCGAACCCCGGCACCGCGTCGCGATTCACCGGAATCGTCGCGATCGTGATGTCCGCGCCGCGGTCCACATGCTGGCGCAGGATGTCACGGTAATCCATGCGGTAGAGCTGATCGCCGCTGAGAATAATGAAATATTCCCACGGCCGCTGGAGAAAATACCGCATGTTCTGCCGCACCGCGTCCGCCGTGCCCTGATACCAGCGCGAGCCCTCCGGCGTCTGTTGCGCGGCGAGCACTTCGACGAAGCTGCTTTGCGAAAAACTGTCGAACTTGTAGGTCGCGCTGATGTGGCTGTGCAGCGACGTGCTGTTGAACTGCGTGAGCACATACATCCCGCGAAGGCCGGAGTTCAGGCAGTTGCTGATCGGGATGTCCACGAGGCGGTATTTGCCGCCAAGCGGCACCGCAGGCTTCGCGCGTTCCTTGGTAAGCGGGAAGAGCCGCGTTCCCGCGCCTCCTCCCATGATAATCGACAATGTCCGGCTGGCAATGGGCGTAAGAGGCATGGAACTCATCCGATCGCTACTGGTGGGGAAAACGGCCTCATCCTGCCGAAACCCGCGCGCGTTGTCACTGCGGTTCCGAAAAATCGCGCTCCGGGCGACGCATTTTTCCAAAAGTATGCTCGCCGCCCGCGTCGCGACGGAGAACGCCCCGTCTCAGCCACGTTGCCGTTCCCTGCCACGGACAAATATTCAATCAGGTGGCAGGCTATTCGCTACCGCTATACGCTGGCGTATCTCTTTGACCACAAACGATTTGCAAGGGTGAAGTCCGCTTGACCCTCATTCAGGGAACTGATACGTCGCGGCTCGATCATGAAGTTCCGCACCCTCGCGTCGTTTTCCCCCAGTCGTCTTTTGATGCCGGTCGCCCTGCTCGGTTTGTGCGTTGCCTCTGTGAAGGCAGAGCTCATTGGCGACTACCAGCTCAAGGGCAATTTCAGCAACTCGGTCCCGGGCTTGAACGCGCTTGCCACACATAGCGTCGGATCCGGATCCTCGTGGTCGTTCACGTCGGAAGGCTGGAGCTTCCAAAATGTCGCCGGCTTGGGGCAAACGGGACTGAGCCTCGAGATTCCCGCGCCCCTCTCCACCTATTCCGTCGGAATGGTGCTGCAGCTCTCCCACGTCACCGACTACTCGAAGCTGCTCGATTTCAGCGGCCTCACCAGCGACATCGGCCTCTACGTCTACAGCAATGCGCTCAGCCTTTATTTCGGCGGGTCCTCGACCGGAGGCGACGTCGAGCCCAATACCTCGTTCTCCTTCGTCATGACGCGGGCGGCGGATCAAACCGTCTCCATCTACTTCAACGGTAATTCCACCCCGGTGATTACCGTCGCCGATCCGTCGTCGACCTTCCTCCTTCAGAACTCCCTCTACCTCCTCCTCGATGACAGCGGCGGATCGGAATTCTCCCGCTGGGGCACTCTCTCCCACGTCCGCATCTGGGACACCGCGCTTTCCCCGTCGGAAATCCCGAACGCGTTCCCCGCAGTCCCGGAGCCAGGCACGTATGGGCTTGCAATCGGCGTCGGCCTGGCCTGCCTCGCTTGGAGCCGCCGCCGGAAGGCGCTTCGCGCCTGATCCTCACACCTGCGTGACTCCTCCGTCCACCACGAGGTCGATGCCGGTCACGTAGCTGCTGTCGTCGGAGGCGAGGAACACCGCCGCATTGGCGATCTCCTCGGGCGTGCCGACCCGTCCCAACGGAATCTGCGGCAACACTGCGGCGACAATCCCGTCGTCGATCCCGAGCTTGTCGTAGGCCGGCGTGGGAATGAATCCCGGGCTCAGCGAGTTCACGCGAATTCGTCGATCCTTGAGATCGGTCGTCCACGTCCGCGCGAAGGATCGCACCGCCGCCTTCGAGGCCGCATACACGCTGAAGTTTGCCGGTCCCGTGGATCCCGCGATCGACGCGTTGAGAATGATCGAACCGCCGTCGGGAATCAGCGGCAGCGCCTTTTGAACCGTGAAGACAAGCCCCTTCACATTGCTGCCAAACGTCCGGTCGAAATGCTCCTCGGTAATCTGCCCCAGCGGCACGAACTCCCCGCCGCCGGCATTGGCAAACAACACATCCACGCGCCCCTTTTCCTCCCGGACCCGGTCGTAGAGCCGGTCGAGATCCGCAAGGTTCGCGACGTCGCTTTGCACGCCGGTCACGGCTTCGCCGATCGACTCCACCGCGGCATTCAGTTCCTTTTCCCGCCGTCCGGTGATGAACACATACGCGCCCTCCTCGACGAACCGCTTCGCCGTCGCGAGACCGATCCCGCTGCTGCCACCCGTCACCACCGCCACCTTGCCTTCGAGTTTCTTTCCCATGTCTGACAGCTCGCCCATCTTCGCCGGGGGTCAACGCCGGATGCCCTGACACAAATGCGTCAGGGGGATCACTCCAGCGCTTCGCCTACCTTCGCCTCTGGACGGAAAGAGAACTCGCAAACCGGAAGACCTCCGTCTCCTCGATCACCTCGTCGTAGATGCTTCGCGTCTCCCTGCGCGTGATGCGGTTGCGCTTCAACCGGATCTTTCCCTCGACGGAATACCCGCCGCTTGGCGAGCTGGCTGAATAGGTAATCATCCGCTCCTTCACCCGCGCCCGACCGGTGAGGGTCACCACACCCGTTCCGCATCCGCAGGTCGACAGGAACGTCGTCTGCATCGTCAGCTTCCTGCCCTTCCTCACCCGCAGCACGTCCCAGGACGACACCGAAAAGCCGTCACTGGAGGCGGCCATCATCGACGATCGAACGGTTCCCTTCCCTCCCGTGCGGAAGTCGTTGATCGTTTGCTGGACCGTCCCAAACATCGGCGGAAACAGGTCCGGACTCGACTCGCTGGTCAGCGAGATCCGTCCGAAGGAATTTCCCCGCAATTCCGCCCGCGCCCCAGCACAGGTGAAGCAGCCCAACAACACACCGAAAACGAGCGTTCTCATTTAGGAAGCAAATGGAAAATGCCGCTTCGTGGCAACCATATGCCGCGAAACTTTGGTGTTTCTGAACTCACGGGACACCGTCTCAGCGACGGCTGCTTCATGAGGAGCGCTATTTCGCAGCGAGGCGGGCGTGATCGACGGCGTTGCCGAGCGCGTCGAGCATCGCGCGCAACGCGGCCGAGGTCCTTCCACGCTGCCACACGACGAGGAAATCCCATTTCGCCGTCTCGTCCGCGAGTTCCACGCACACGATGCCCGGCGAGGGATGCCGCGGAAAATAGCCGGGCAGGATCGCCACCACGCCCTCGCTGTTGATCATGGAAAATCCCTCCGCGAGCGAATCCGGCGAGGGCACGAAGCGCGGACGGAATCCCGCGCGCCGGCAGAGCTGCGTCACCCATCGGTCGCGGCCCGGCACGTCATGCTCCGGCGCGCTGAGAAATCCTTCGCCGCGCAGTTCCTTCAATCGAATCCTCCGCTTCCCCGCGAGCGGATGATCATCCGGCAGCGCCGCGACGACACGCAGCGTCGCGAGCTTGCGCGTGTAGAATTCCGACGCCGCAAAGCCGCCCTCCTGTCCCGTGATCGCGAGGTCGAGCTCTCCCTTGCGCAGTCCGTCGATCTGCTCGCCGGGCGTGAGGTCGAGCAGCTTCACCTTCACGCCGGGGTGCGACTTGCGCAGCGAGGCCAGCGCGGGATCGAGCAGGATTTGCCCAACGGAGCCGAGATAGCCGACGCGAATGAGATCGCGTTGTCCCCGCGCCAGACGCCGCGCCTCGGCAAGCGCCGCGTCGAAATCCGCCAGCACCCGCGGCAGCGAGGAAGCCAGCGCGTGGCCGACATCCGTCGGTCGCACGCCGCTCGTCGTGCGCTCCAGCAGCGGGCCGCCGATTTCGTGCTCCAGCGCCTGCACCTGACGGGAGAGCGCGGACTGCGACATGCGAAGTCGCGACGCCGCGCGGTTCAGGCTCCCCTCCTCCAGCGCGACCAGAAAGACCCGAAGCTGCGAGAGCATTCCCGGATGCTATGCACGAAACGCATAACGGCAATCGCAAACCGGCATTAGCCGCGCCGCGCCAAAGGCCTAGGCTTTCTCCCAACAAAACGTGAACCAATGAAAGTTCTCACCACACTTCTCAAAACGGATTCCTCCATCACCATGGCGCTCCTTCGCGTCACGCTCGGCGCCGTGTTCTTCCCGCACGGCGCGCAGAAGGCACTGGGCTGGTTCGGCGGCCATGGCTTCTCCGGCACCATGGGCTTCTTCACGAGCCAGATGGGCATTCCCGCCCTGTTTGCCTTCCTCGCCATCGCCGCGGAGTTCGCCGGCGCCATCGCGCTGATCCTCGGCGCTGGCACCCGCATCGCCGCGCTCGGCATCGCCTCCGTGATGGGCGTCGCCATCGCGACCGTCCACGGCCAGTTCGGCTTCTTCATGAACTGGACCGGCACGCAACAGGGCGAAGGCTTCGAGTATCACCTGCTCGCCCTTGCCATGGCGGTCACACTCGTACTGCGCGGCGCCGGCGCGCTGTCCGTCGACGAAGTGCTCGCCCGCAAACTCGAGCCCGTGACGGAGCCGAAATCCGGCGCTCTCGCCCCGGTGCTCCGCAACAGCTGAGGCTTCGTCGAAAACGAAGCGCTCCCCCGACAGGCGCGGCGGTCGCAAACCGCCGCGCTTTTCCGCGTCTACCTCCGCCGCACGACGACGGTTCGCAGATCGGATCGCTTTCCCGCCACATCCACCGCCTGGAGATGGATCCGGTTTCCGCCTCGGCGGAGCCGGATGACAGCCGTCCACGCATTCGGGCTTCCCGACGTGCGGATCGCGCGTCCATCGGCCTCCACCGAAATGGAGACGACTTCAAACTCCCCCGATGCCGTGCCGCGCAGACGGAGGCGCTGTCCGCGTGCACCGAGTCGCTGGCGCCTGCGCACGTCGATGGTGGGGTTCGGACCGAAGAACGCGCGCCGGAACATGTTCAGCAACTCGATGCCATTCGGCGCGCCCCAGCCCGTGCAGGCATCCCAGCCCGGTCCGGCCTCGTAGCCGTAGGACGGGAAGAATTCGGAAGGCGGGATGTTGTTGCCCACCGTGATGTCGTGAAACGCCGGGGACCCGGGGCCGATGCTGTAGATGATCGGGTTGATGAATCCCACGTTGCGGCCGAGTTCGGCGTTGATCCGCGCAATCAGGGCCGCCCAGAACGGCGCGCACGCGCTCGTGCCCATCCAGCCGTTGTTGCCCATCGCCATCGCCGCCACGTCGGGCACGCCGCGCCCGGTTCTTCGAACCCCGTTGATCGGAAACGACAGCGGACGCACCTTCGCCTGCCACCACGGCACAGGTCCCGGCAGGACGCCGCCTCCCGACGCCAGCCACGGAAAATGCGCCGTGGCGGGATCCGGCGGATAGTTCCAGAACACCTGCAGCAGCCCGCTCGACTTCGGAACCATCACCCCGCCCACCGCCAGCGCATAGGGGCTCGCCGCGGGAAAGGCGACGCGTCCTCCGCCGGAATCCCCCGAGGCAATGCACACCGTCACACCCGCTTCGCCCGCTTCCTTGAGCGCGGTGTTGATGAGTTCCACATCCTCGTCGGCCCACCAATGTTCCCACGGACCCTGCGCCGCACCGAAACTGCACGACAACACGTCGCAACCGTCGGCGACCGCCTGCCCGATCGCCTCCGCGATGCCCTCCCCGCTGCCGACCGTGAGGTAATAGCGGATCTTCGCCTCCGGCACATACGTGCCGATGATCCGCCCATCCATCAGCAACTCACCGCTCGGGTCGGTGTTCGTCTGCCCGGCCACGAGCACGACCGTGAAGGACGGAATCGGAAGCTGGTGAAAAAGAAACCATCCCTTGAGGTCCTCCAGATCGATGCCCAGCTCGCCCTGCGCCGCCCAGCCAATGATGCCCACCGTCTGCCCATAACCGGAGCCGGGAGGCAGCCCGAAAAGCACCCCCGTTTGCTCGGGTTGGAAATCCACGATCGGCGTCGGCGAGGGCTCAATGTCCGCGCCTGCGGCCGCATGCATTCCCGTCCACATCATGGCGGCAACCGCCGCGATCCGCCCCATCCATTTCATAAGAATCGTCCTGCACAGGTTTCGTCCGCCGGCACCGGGAACACCGCCCCCGGGAATGCCTCGCGCCGCCGGAATCGGGTTTCGCAAACAAGGCACCACATCGGCGGCTTACCTCGCACGAATTCCGCCGCCGGGCAACCATCGTCGTCATCCCCGGCACCACCACGGCGCGCGGCTACCCCTTCAGCACGAGCCAGCGCGGCATGTGGAGGTTCCAGCGAATTGCCGCCGCGCGCAGCAGGAAGCTCACCGTCACCCCGGCCGCAGCACCCGCCAGCCGGTATTGCGGCGCCAGCGCCAGCACCGTGGCAAACAGCACGCACCCGATCGTCATCGGCACCGCATACAGCTCCCGCGACATCAGCAGCGTCCGGCGTCCCGCCAGCACATCACGCATCAGGCCGCCGCCGATTGCCGTCACCACCCCAAGGATCACCGGCCCCAGCGGCAGGCCGAACCCGTATTTCCACACCTTCTCCGTCGCCAGGATCGCAAAAAACGCCGCGCCGAAGGCATCGAGGTAAAGGAAGATGGAATAGATCTGCCCCTCGGTGAACAGCGACCGCGTGAAGAACGCCAGCGCCGACGCCGCCAGCGCCACCCAGAGGTAGGAAAGGTCCTCCGCCCAGAAGATCGGCGCGTTCAGGATCGCGTCCCGCAACGTGCCGCCACCCACCGAAGTGATTGCGCCCAGCACCAGCACGCCGAAGAAATCCACCCCGTCGCGCTTGATCGCCGCCACCGCCGTGATGGCAAAGGCCGCCACCGCAGCCAGACCCATCCAGTAACCCACTTCAGACGCCGACATGCCGCCAGCATGCCGCGCACCCGCTCAATCCGCGAGGGAATCCCGCGTCATCACGCGCATGACCCGTTGGGTTGAACACGCAGACCACGAGGCTTTAGGGTGGTCCCGGAATTGCCTCGCGCGCTCCCACGCGTCGCGGATCTCCATGGTTCCGAGGTTTAGGTAGGTCGAGGACCTCCGGGCCTCGACAGCGTTAAACAATTCTGCGGGCCCGGAGGTCCCGCAGCTACCTCGTTACATTAGTGCCACCTCGATCGCCTCCGCGATCCGATGTTCCGGGCCGCGACAGCGTTATCATTCTGCCTCGATTCAATCCGTCTTTGGCAGGTCGCGGAGTTGCCTCGCGCGCTCCCGCGCGTCTCGCCCTGCGGGCTGACCTTTCGGTCAGGCTACCTCGATCGCCCCCGGCGATCCGATGTTCCGCGGGCCCGGGGGTCCCGCAGCTACCTTGAATAAGGCCGGGGTGGCCTGACTCCGTCAGCCCGTAGGGTGATCTTCCTGGGACGGGAAGATCGGCAACTCCCGCAGCCACCCCTCAATGGCGTGGGGATCGTGCGCCCCACTACCTGCCTTCCCCGCGCAGGCGCTCGCGGATCGCTTCCAGCTCCAGCACCGCGTGCAGGTCGCGTGGCCGGCCCATCGCCCGCTTCGCGGCAATCAGCGCATCGAGCGTGAGCACCCGGATCACCACCCCGTCGAGATCGATCGGCTCGCTCGCGGCCAGACACGCCGCATAGTCACCCACGCCTTTGATCTCCCCGAGGCAATCGAGCTGTCCCCAATCCGTCGTCAGATACAGATTCTTCAGGTCGCCCTTTTCCGCCTCCTCGCGGGTGAATGGCAGCCGCTGCGGCGTCATGCGATGCACCGGTCGCATCTCCGCAAAAGCCGAGTAAATCCGCACGAGATTCGCCGCGCCCATGTCGCACACCACGTCCACATCGCGTGTCACCAGACTCGACCCCTGCGCCACCACGCCGAATCCTCCGGCGAGAACAAAATCGACTTCAAATTCCCGCAGGCGCAGGACGATCTCCTTAAGACCTTGCACGGTTCAATCCCTCGCGAAGCTCGTCGACGAGTTCCAGCGCCGCATCATTCTGCCTCAGGCGCTCCGCAGGGGAGAGCCGGAGATTTTCCTCCAGCAGCGAGAGATCGATGCCATAGGCCGCCGCCCGCTCACAGGCCGTGAGGCCGTCGTCGGTCCGCCAAAACCGCTCCAGCTCCGCAGGCAATTCCATGCCCGTAATCTGCGCGCATCCCCGCCGGAAGTCGAGGCCGCTGGTCGTCCCGGGGGGCGGGGAAGAACCGAAATCACTCCTCCTGCGAGATCGACCACTTCCCGGCGCGGAATTCTCCATCCTTGAACTCCACCGGAATGGTGAGCGTCGCATGTGGGGAGCCCTCCGCCTTGGAATGCCCGGGGTCCCGGTAAATGTGATGGTGCCACGTCATCGTCTGCACATCGAGCCAGTGCCCGCGATGCCATGGCTCCCAGCCGTCCTTCTCGAGCGCGTTCCAGACTTCCCGCCCTCCCGTGAGATCGTAGCGGCGAAACTTCTTTGTCCCGGGGTCGAGGCCGATGGCGATGGGCTCCACGAGGCTCCCCTGCCCACTGTAATGCACCTCGAGAACCACGAAATCCTGCCCGCCAAAGGTCACCACATCCGACGCCGTGTGATCGTCCGTCGCTCCTCCCGTCGTGAAAAAGACCGGGCTGTATCCCTTTTCGTTTCGCGCGACCAGCAGGATCCCGAGAGCGCGACCAGTTCGACCCTCCCCCATTTCTTCTCTGGGAATGTAACGCACCGCCACCATCTGCCTTCCCTCCAGCCACCCCAGATCCTCCATCGCCGGAAATGGATCGAAATCCCCGTTCGCCCGCCACTCGATGGACGAAGGCTCCGCCTCCCCCTCCTCGAAATGCGGCACCGGAACGTGGGTCGCATAGAACTCCAGCGGCTTCGTGAGTGTGGAGTCGATCGCGTTCGTCGGCGCGTGTTCCTCCGGCCTCAAGTCCGGCACGAACTCATACGGCCCGCCCGAGTCCGCAAGCAGACGGCCCGCGAAGCCAAGGACGAGAAGACAGCGAAGGAGGGCCATGGGCTTCATAGGCGGCAAGGGTCCGAGAGGACCCGGCCGACGGCATCGCCTACACCGCGACGCCCATCGAAAGGAGCCCGAGCCCGGGAGGGGGAAGAATCTCTGCGCATGCTAGTTATCCTCACTCCTCGATTCAAGACGGCGAGAATTACGCCGCTCTCACCAGAGGCATCCCATCATATGTTCGTCCATTGAACTCCCGCCCAGTAGTAGATTTTCGGACGCCACCCCATTGTTTGAAAAAGAATGGAACCTTTGCGTTTCGGCAGGCACAGAAGATTTCCCGGACCCACTCCGGATCCATCGGACGAGCACCGATCCCGGATTCTCCTCCAACGATCACCCAATCGATACCCTCAAGATCGATTGTTGCGATACTTCCGATCAATGGCTCGCACGATAAAAACCGAACCGCTGCAGGCACCTTCCGCAGATCATCGACGCGATTAAGGACCTGAGAATCTTCAACGCTTACGCCCATCCATACGTTGGGGGGCCATTTAATTCTGTCCGAGAGCTTTCGAAGTCTCGCACTACGTTTCGTGAGGACTTGGAAGGTATGGTGTGAGCATTCTCGCATCACATCGAACACTTCCTGAATGAAGGACAACGGAACCTTTTCGTGGAAGAGATCACTCATCGAATTCACGAAAATCCGTTTCGGGGATCTCCACCTTTTTGGAAGCTCAAGCGCGTCAGGATGCAGGGTGACCTCGAAGGCGTTGCGATAGCGTTCACTTCCCATTGCTCTAAGCCGAAACGCAAGTCGACTGGCGTAACAGTTCTTACAACCTGCCGACACCTTGGAGCAGCCTGTTACTGGATTCCAAGTAGCGTCGGTCCACTCGATGTGTGAATTGTCGGCCATTACCTTCGCAACATCGAATATCGTTTTAAGATATGCGAAGCAATCTTTGCACCCGTCCCGTTGTGGCCGGCAAAGATCAAGTAATAAATCACGTTCCCGCTCGGACCCGCGACTGGTGCAGCTTCCGGAACCTCCGAGAACCCGGCTACCTCTTTCAAATGCTGCCGAAAAGCATCAACCACTCTGCGATTACCTGCCTTCTGGGATACCAAGTCGTCTTCTCCAAACAGATTTGTCTGAGAATACGTTTGGTAAAGGGAACTCTTCCAACTCTCGTCGCCCCAAAGACGCGTTAGGCGAGCTTGTTGGCTCTGATCAGGGTTGACGCCCCTCCGGTGAAGGGCGTTGCGGTTGATATCCGCAATGGGGAAGTGAAGAAACATCTCCGCCCCCTTCATCCGTCCCAAGGCTGCAATCAGCTCCCACGAGATGTGCATCCCGTATGGATCAACGAAAGCAAGGACACGATAAAACTGCTCATACGGGTATCTGGGCAAAACCTCTTTTACGACGACCTCATTGCAGTCACCGTGATGAATCGACACGTCAGGCCGGCCTCCCGCGCCAGTCTTAAGCAACTCAACCTTCCCCTCATCGAGGTCGATGAAATGAAAATGATGAAATACGTCATCGTGCTTCAATGCCCGGAAAGGGCTTCCCTCAACAACTTCCCCGGTATCACGGTGCACATGAATCCCCGAAGAAGAAAATGCATCGATGTAGATAGGTTTAAGTGACGACTGCTTCCGCAAAACCGTCGCGTAACCCTCCAAATAGCTACTCAAAATCTCTAGCTTGTCGACTGACCACTGACCAATTCGATCGATTGGATCACTCATATCAATTCATGACGCATGAAGCCGAGATATCCCACCTCAGTATCAGAATGGCAGTTAATCAAGACGCCGTTTCTGGCGTAGATACCTTGACCGCGGCAGGGGATTCTTTGGGGCGAGGCACGGATTCCTTCCGAGGAAAATCCTCATCGTAACATTCTTTATACACCGCGGGAAAATCTGCGTGAGCTCTAAGCTTTTTGAATAAAGGCCATTCACGATAGTTTCGTCGACTAAACTTCTCGTCATGCGCAAGTCGCCGCATACAACCAAACGCTTCATTCCACTCCTCTCGAAGCACATGAAGGGCCAGCTTAAAATTATCCCCCCATCCAGACCAATCGCAGCTATCAAGAGTCCTCCGGCAATCCTCCTCACGTTCATTCCATTTGTATGCTTGGGCCAAATTAATAACATGCACCCTTCGCGCGGATTCCTCCTCATGCTTCACCCCCTTCTCCGTAAAGAAACTGAGAACTCTTATTGCAATGTCGTAATGCCCGTTATCCAAAAGTTCCAAAGATATCTCAGACAACTCCGCCCCCGCTTGCTTGATTTCAGACTTTTCTAATCTACGCCACACCACTTGCGTGAGCTTAATTGCAATCTCATAAATTACTTCAAAGGCCCTATTGAAATATTCGATATCCGCTTCAAGTTTAGCAGCGACACCTATATCCTGAGAAAGTTCGCACTTATGCTCTGCACAAATTTTTAGATACTGCGATGAAACTACACCGTCCGTGTGGACAAAAAGATTACGCCGCTGTGTTAACTCCACAAATGCTGGCCACACCTCCAATCCATTCCTGAGCGAACAATTCAACTTACTTTCCAACCATATGAAGTGGTCAACATGGCTTTTGCGCAAAACAGATTCAATTTCCTTTTCAACTAAGTATTCACGAGCAGCGGCTATATCTTGAAATTTTAGTAACTGCTCAAACGTCATTGCGCGCTCCGACCCCTCAAGAAGCTGCGGCTTTTTTGTGAGAATATAACGAATTACTTTCCCTAAAAAGGCGTCATAGGTGCAGAGCAAAGCCACTAGGAAGTTTCTCGGAAGCAGTCTAGCGGATGACCTAACGCTTTTGACTCGCTTCTCCAAACGTTTAAAATCCGTAACCTTAGCCGACGGTATAGTAGCAGTGTAGGCCTTTTCACTCTCTTCAAAGGTCTCCCCATACTTCCGCGCAAAATCTTTCAACGTTTTGTTGGCTTCACTACGGAGCATGCCGAAGAACATTGCGGATTGCCCAAGGGAGGTTTGTAATGCCTCAATCTCTTCTCCGAACTGCTTCAGAGCCGCACTAAGACTATTTCTATCTTCCATAAGTCGTAAAGATCTGCCCCTACTCCCCAGTCGTAACCTCGACTTCGATGCCGCCGAGGAATTTGGCGAGGGTATTGTAGACGGCGCAGACGAGGCCAAAGATGAGGAAGCCGGCGATGGCCATCACGACTGGCATCCCGAGGATTTGCTTTTCATGGGTCGGTGTTGCTAAGGCGAACCTTGCGCCGGTGGCGCGGCGCCCCCACCCCTTTGGCACGGACGCCGCGGTGGCGGGTTATTCGACAGGGGGGGGCGGGTGGAGCGGGGTTGGTGCCCTCTTCCGGGTCGGGGGCTTCGCCGGTCGCGGGACGTAGACGATGCCCCATTCGCGGCATTTGCGGCGGCGGCTGGGGCTGTCGTCTTGGCTCTTCGCTGAATCGAGTGGGTAGTTGGGAGGTGAACTGAATCGAGGCGCCGGAGGCGCGGGGAGGTTGGACGGGGGAACCACGTTTCCCCC